>CXWL01011238.1_pt1 | contig 216397 bp, 181 predicted proteins | sample 590931 | NCBI WGS metagenome assembly CXWL01 (sample SAMEA3498368, study PRJEB10139) | groundwater metagenome | biome: water well; material: biofilm material | place: Germany | collected 2015-04-27
TTTGGCGCCTTGCCAGTAAGGTGAGTTGAGTCGAGAAGACGAACAGGTTCTCGAAAACAAAGCGTCCGCCCGGCAACTGCCGGACGGACGCTTTTTTGTATGAGGCAACCGTTCTTTTTCACCTACAAATTATTTCATTGCCATATGTACTTCGGAGCAGAGTACCAATGGTCAATTAGAGAGACGGAAAGAGCCCTAGCCCCCCACTTGTTGAGCGACCGGATATTATGTACAATAACGGAAACCCGAAAGGGGTGTTTTATGTTTATTGGCTAACAAATGGTTACACCCCCGGATTCATATTATAATGGAGAGACCTACGTGGTAAAAGACCTCGAAAACGTATATGCACAGTTCCTTAAGTCAGTCGGCGAAGATCCAAATCGAGAGGGATTGCGCAAAACCCCGGCTCGCGCCGCAAAGGCGATGGAGTTTTTAACTCGCGGCTACCGCCAAACAGTAGAAGAAGTCGTCAACGGGGCGGTATTTACCGCCGATAATGACGAAATAATTCTCGTCAAGGATATCGAACTCTACTCAATCTGCGAGCATCATCTCCTGCCATTTATTGGCAAATGCCATGTCGCCTATATTCCCAAGCAGAAGATTATCGGACTATCGAAGGTGGCGCGTATAGTCGATCTGTTCGCCCGCCGGTTACAGATTCAGGAAAATCTGACCAAACAGATCGCCGATGCCCTCAATACAAGTATCAATCCGATGGGGGTGGCAGTGGTGATAGAAGCTCAGCATCTGTGCATGATGATGCGCGGCGTGGAGAAACAGAATTCGATTATGAAAACCTCGTGCATGCTTGGCGCTTTCCGTAACAGCCCACAAACTCGCGCTGAGTTTTTCAGTCTTATTCACCCATAAGCGATATTCGGCCGATACCATGTACCTGACGCTCTCCAAGAGGTTTGAGTTTTCTGCATCACGACAGGTGCGTAACAGGTCATTTTCAGATTCCGATAATTTTCGAATCTATGGCCCCGCGATGGGTGGCAAGTACGGCCACGGATTCAATGGAGTCGTCTATTTGATATTTTCGGGTCCAGTCGATCCCGTAACGGGGATGATGATCAATATCTCAGCAGTGAAAGCCCGGATAGTGGAATTGCTCGCAAATAAGTACGATCACAAATTTCTAAACGTCGACACCTCTCCGTTTAACAGTATTCCGCCGACCGCGGCAAATTTGGCCAAGCAGATTATTGCTGACGCAATTCCGTTGTTTGCCGATCTGAGTGCCCGTCCGGTTGCCTGCTATCTGGAAGATACAAATCGCACTGCCGCAACTGCCTTTGCCGATGGCAGAATTGAAGAGCAGTATTGGGTTGAGTTTTCGGCGGCAAGGTCCACACGCTCGCCACATTTGAGCGAGAGTGAAAACTCCGAGATATTTGGACTGTCCGCCTCGCGCTCTGGTCACGGGCACAACTACCGGCTGAGGGTGACTCTGGGCGGAGAATTCAATACAGAAATGGGTGGATTCGCGGCGCTTGACAAATCCCATTCCGCGCTCAACTCATTTCGTGATATGGTTGATCACAAGAATCTCAATATCGATGTCCCTCTGCTTGCACAGGTTCCGATCACGACCGAATCGCTGGCAAAATTTGCTTTTGAGCGTTTGCAAGCTGATCTGCCCGTTGCCCGAGTTCAACTGTTCGAACTGGACAATTTTTTCGCGGCCTATGACGCGACAGGAAATATCACACTTGGTCTGTCCGATTCGTTTCACGCCTCGCACCGTTTGTATTCTGACGGGTTGAGCGAGGCAGAAAATAAACATACATACGGCAAATGTTCCCACCCTAACGGCCACGGACATCAATATAGAGTTGAAGCCACTATTGGTGGAACATACGATAACCGCACCGGGACACTCTATCGTCTCGACGAATTTACCGACACGTTGCAGAAATCAATCAAGCCCTGGTCATACAAACACTTAAATCTAGAAACGACGGATTTTGCCGGAGCGACAGCCACCGGTGAAAATATTGTTGCCCGATTGTGGGAGCGGCTTGACCCTATGTTGAAAAATCGTCTAACCAGACTCCGCCTCTGGGAAACGGCGAATAACAGGTTTACGTTGAGGAGATAATGATGTCAGGGGAACCCACCGCATAGCGGTGGGCTACAAAATGCGATTTGTCGCCAAACGCCGTAGCCCACCGCTACGCGGTGGGCTAGATAACGACAAAGGAATTGATAAATGGAACGATATCTCGTCACAGGCGCGTCGCGTGGCATCGGTCGCGCCATCGCCGAAAAACTAGCCGCTGAAGGCCGATACTTGATGCTTCACGGCCGCGACCGCAATGCTCTTAACCAAACAGCGGTAGCAGTCAAAGAGAAAGGGGCAGAGGCATCTGTTCTCGTATATGATCTGTCTGATGCCGCTGAACTTGAGGCGTTGATTCGTGCCGCCGCTCACGAACCGCTGACCGCTCTTATCAACAATGCCGGATTTGGGGTAGCAAAACCATTTGACGAAATGACACTCGCCGAATGGAATCGAATGCTGACGATAAACGTAACCGCGCCTTTTCGGCTGATACAGGGAGTCACTCCGCTTATGAAGAGTGGCGCGAGTATCGTGAACATTCTGTCGATTTCGGCCAAGATCGCCTTTCCGGGTTGGAGTGGATACACTGCTTCCAAATTTGCCTTCGACGGATTCTCTAAATCGGTGCGCGAGGATTTGCGTCCTCGCGGAATTCGTGTGATCAACATCTATCCGGCCGCTACTGATACAGAGATTTGGAACAAAATTGGTGGCGAATGGCCACGCGAAAAAATGATGCCACCTGCTCAGGTTGCCGAAGCGGTCGCGTTCGCCCTCGGTCAACCGGTTGATGTATTGGTGGAAGATATTACGCTGGGGAATGTGGCGGGGAAATTGTAGTTTTGTCGTCGTCTATAGGTTAAGCGGAATAACCCGAGCGCCGACAGATTTTTGAATTCATTCACTTGAACTTCTTGCTGGACGGCCCAACCCTAAGCCCCACATACAGAAAACCCTTCAGCTACATCGCCGAAGGGCATCAATCTCAAATATGGCGGCCCCGACCTCACTCCCCCAAACTTCAATCAGCTTTCTTTTCCCGTGAATATGTAGAAAGGAAGCTTCAATCCGACGAAAATTCGGCCTCTGAGGTATCATCCCCAAGTGTCAGATTTTACACCTATTGCGAACGCCATCCGATGCCCAAGCTTTCCTTGCCGACGACAAGCGAACCAACTATAGAATGGCTGTTGCCATCGATAATATACACGCGTCCGTACCCGCCGAGTTGGCCTGCGCAGGCAACATATATTCGGGTGCCATCCGTTGACATCGTGATCCCAAATGGTGCTGGGGTAGCCAGCGAGATATCGGCTATAATCTGGCGAGTCGATACTCGAAGCGCAACCACCGAGTTACCCGATTGCGTTGTTATCCAAACGACGTCATTATCCGGCGAGACAGCCATGAGCGTCGGCCCGGCGAGGATTTTTCCGGCGGTGTCCACTGGGATATCGAATTGATCGACAATGGTCCGGGCCGCAATATCCAAAACCCGTATTTGTAGCCCCTCCATACATGCAACAAAGCACAGCGAGTCTCGGTGATCAATGGCCAGTCCGTACGGCCCACAACTCACCGGACTTCCCGGCAGACCTTCGTCCATTCGCACAAACGTGACGGTGTCGGCATCCGGATAGATAAGGGTCAGATCGTCACTACCCATGTTGCAGGCGATGACTACCGAACCGTCGGAGGTAATCTTGATATCGTGTGTCATTTCACCGGCTTGAAATGAACCGACCTGCTGGAGCGTTGTCAGATCAAATTTGTAGATTCTCGGGTTCGAAGCTCCCATAGTGAAATCCGAGATGTAACCAAAGCGGCCGTCGGCCGTAATCGCGATAGCGCTCGGCAGTACGGCGCCCGGCATTCGCGTCGAGTCTTCAAGAGTCCTTGTGGCGGCATTGTAACGCGCAAGAGAACCCGGTGACGCCAGAGTGGTGACGTAAAAACTATTCCCATCGGGCGGAAAATCAATGTAGTGCGGTTTCTTGATCTTACTGCCGAGCGAATCCACTCGGGCCAGGGATCGCGTGTCATAGATATAGATAGTATTATCAGTCTGATTCAACACATATAACAATCCGGCCGGTCCCACGGGCTTCGATTGCTGACCCGAGTCGTTGCAACCGGTCAGGCCGAGGGCGGCCAGAATAGTGAGGACGGAAATACGTAAGCGCATTTGAATCTTCTTCCTTGTGATCATCGTTCGATCCGAGACTCTGTCTCTGTGGCACGTCTCATACCAAGTTGCTCAATTGATAGTACGTCTCTCACTGGATCACCACTGTTTGCTGTAGCTCGGCCATATCGATGATGGGAATTGGAAGTAGATTCTCCAACCCCAGACTTCTTATTACATAAGGCGGAAACGAGCGGAAACGAAGCTTGATTTCGACCGAAAGTGTCCCACTGGCACTGCCGGGCACCGGAACCTGATAGTCTACTACCCGCGTCTCTCCCGGCTTGATGCTCGGGTTTGTCAAGTACGCCGCATCCCATGGAAATCCCGTCTCGGAGCTGTCAGCCCGAAGCATGGAAGCCTGCGTATTGAATAAGTTTTGATCGCGTTCCGGGAAACCACTGTGCTTATCCATCAGATCCCCGTTGGCGTCCAGTTGGCCGGATTGGTAAATGGTTGCGCCTTGTTGATCGCGCACGATCAAGGACACCCATATCTGACGTATGAAGGGCACACCTGAAGGAACGTCATGTCCGGTCTTGTCATTGGTCAGAGTAACCCGGAGTGGCAGGTTTGATCCCGCCGTCACCGACGCGGGAATGTCGTGCGACACCGTAAGCGCGCCGCGTAACATGGCCGTTACTTTAGCCAGTTGATCCGTTTGGTTTGGGAAGCTGATCAAGGCGATATCCGCACCGATGAAGCGATGGTCATGCACCGTTCGGACAGGCCCTCCGACTGCCGCAGTACCCGAATATGTGGCCATGTGACACTCGTTACATGTCTTGCCAGTCATCTGGAAACCGCTTTGGCGCCATTCCCGGAATACTGTTTCCAGCCCAAGCCCGGCGTCCGTAACCAGATCATGGCACGAGCCACAATACTCCGACGATTGGTAGAGATCGTTGAATGTGGAGGCATGAACGTTATTCGCTTGAGGATCGCGCAGTGTGCCGTGCTTTGTGCCGGGTGATAGAACGAAACCTGCATTGGAAAGCCGCGAAAGTGACGTTATAGTATGACAAGCGTCGCAACCGATGCCTTCCTGCGTAACCGGAGAGAGGCTCTCCGCAGAGATCGGTCCCCACTTGATCTCGTTGCTTCTTTTCCCTATAGGCGAGTGACACCCTTCGCACAGCCCATTCAGGGCGTTAATGTACTGACTTTGCCCAACGCGACGAAGCGCCAGGAAGACTGGATCCTCAAGCGCATACGCATGCATAGACCCTGACCATTCATCGAAATGTTTCGGATGGCAGTTCTTGCATGAACTCGCCGGTTGAAAATCTGATGCCTTTAAGACTGTTGTCGAATCATTCGGCTCTGGAGCAGATATATTAGTTATCTTTTCACAGCCCGAAATAACGACCATGGCCACTAAGCACAGTGAATAGCCACAAATAACCAAAGAATGGTGAAATTGCTGAAAGATGTTGACTCCTTTGTGTGACCGGGCAAGCCACAGCGATGCGAGCTGGGTGTGGCCGCCTGCCATTGAGAGAATTCTAACAGTTTTCATATAGATTGTCAACTATCTACTCTATCCTCATTGGTGACCGAAAACTGGGCACCACAACCCCGACCTAAGCTTAGTATAGCCGACCTGGGTGCATGTCGTCATACTATTCGGATTTGCAGTTTATTAGGGAGTATGTGGACCGACGATAAAGCGGCCCCAACCTCACTCTCCCCAAACTTCTGTGAGCTTCCTATTTCCAGTACAGTTTCATTGTTCCGCAACCAATGGAGGTCGTTGGAAGACAATTGATTTAAAGCCGTTAGTGAGTTGAGTGCTCACGACAAATCAGAGTTGCATCTTTGGATGTCAAATTCTCTCCCGTAAGGCCACAGCGATTTTTTTGAGCATCGGTTTTGAAAAAGCGACACGTATGGCACACACCGAAACTCTGATAACCGCCGACACCCTGCATCGCACGAAGTAGCTCTTCAAGATAAATCTCTAAGCCAGATGGAAGGTGCTTCTGAGCCTTTTTGAAAAGGCCAGGTGGCATCAATCTTGACAATATGCGCTTTCCCGCCTGTGTGAGTCGAAAGTGCACTTTTCTGCCATCATCCGTATCAGATTTACGAACGATAAGTTCTCGCTCCTCAAGGATGATCAGCGATTGTGACGTGGTTCCTTTCGTCAGTCCAAGATAGTCAGTGACCGCCATGGGAGTATCGCTGTATCTATTACAGCGGCTAAGATAGTGCAAAACCTGTAGATGCACCGGTTGAAGACCCGATTCTCCCCCCAAACGACGTTCTTCCGCCCGAAGGAGATTGGCAATTCGTTCCAAGAGAGTGAAGGCGCTGTCATGTCCCATATGTATAATATATCGACTCGATACTATCTTGACAAGGAACTTTTCTACACTTATACTGTTTATATAGTATTGATTCGATACTATATAAACTATAACCGAAGGAGAAAACATGAAGAAAGCGACTTTTTACCACGCTGGGTGTCCCGTCTGTGTCTCAGCAGAACAGCAATTTATTGGGGCGCTCGACAAAAAGATGTATGAAGTAGAAGTTGTCCATCTGGGTACGGCCAAAGCACGTATTGCGGAAGCTGAGGCGCTCGGTGTGAAGTCTGTTCCTGCGCTGGTAGTGGACGGCAGTCCATTTCACATCAATTTTGGAGCAGGCATCAACGACCTCAAATAGACACCACTTCTCTTGAGCATTTCCAATAGCAGGAGATCTACTCGGCCTCCTGCTATTGGTTCTGTCCGGCATGCATATTCTGACAGGCCTTGTGATTGGCGTGAATGATGATTAGGTCAAAATCTTACTTGATTCGAAGAACTAAGCGGCCCCGACCTCACTCTCCCCAAACTTTTGTGAGCTTCCAGTGGCCGATCCGATTACGCTATGCGGTGATCGGTGGAACTCGCCGGAGAACAATCAGATGTGGTTATGCGTTCGAGTAAGATTGGCTTGATTTGAATCAAGAACAAAGGGCAAGTCGAATCGACTCGCCCTTATTGTCAATTGTTAGAAGACCAGACTACTGCAACAACATCATCTTCTTCGTCTCGACAAAATCGCCCGCTTTGAATCGGTACAAATATACGCCGGTCGAAACTGATCTGCCCGCATCGTCGGTTCCAGTCCAGCTGATCATATACGAACCGGCTGATTTAGCATCGTTCACCAAGGTCCGCACTTTCTGGCCCAGGACGTTGAAAATCTCAATTGTCACATGAACGTGTGATGGCACACTGTACGAAATCGTTGTCGCTGGATTGAACGGGTTAGGGTAGTTCTGGGACACGCTGAACTTATATGGCAGGTTGTCCACGGCGTCGTCATCTATGCCTGTTGGTGAGACGGTTGTAAACGCGGCGAAAGTACCGTCTTGGTGTGTCTCGGTAGAAGTTATTTCATCCCTCTCGATATCGACGTTGCCGCCATACAGATCCCAGTTCTGGTCATAACTTGACCACATGAATATTCTGATAGATTGCTCTTCACTCTCAGACAAACCGTCAGAACTGTATCGGATTTGCAGAGTTGTCGTTCCGGCAATTGACCCCTTCGGAAACGTCGAGATTGAATGCGTTTCACTCACACGCAAAACATTTCCGTATGCGTAATTTTGGATAATCGGATAGGGGGTGCTGAGAATGGACACGAACTTAAGCCCGGACGATGTCGCCGTGGAATCCAAAGAAATACTGGCCTCGCCGTTTGAAGAAAAGAACTGCTCCGGCGCCCCGCCGGTCACTCTTTCGCGTATGAATGCGCCCGGAATACGAAAGTAGTCGCCAGAATTATCTCTTGCTCTCAAGGAGAAAATCCCTGCCCCCCCAATACCATCAACTACAGATACATATGCAGATGTAACTGAATCGAATTCCAGTGGAACATCCGTGTAAATACCATTTCCGTCATTAAATCCGAGAGTTGGATCACCCAACGTGCCTTGGGAAGCGGTCTGCAATTGTGTAGAAACAGAGTCGGAATATGCAAGCTGGAGAACGATCGGGTAATAGCCGTCCACCAATTTACTTGCAAGCACGAACGAATCAACGGCGCTCGGGTCGCTGCCGTCGCTGAAAAACCAATGATCGTCTGGATCCGCATAGGACTGAGCGGTAGCGGCCACAGCGGCGCCGGTCAAGCGGGCTGAGCCGCTACTAGAAAATATTGAATCCCCAGGTTGATAGCCGACAATCCGGATTCTACCGTCGGCATTGGTCTTGCCCTGATTGATGATGGTGTTCCCTCGGCTGTCGTGCCTCTCAATATGAACTTCGGCCCCTTCAACTGCAGAACCCCAAAGAGTTTGGACTCTTGCCGCTTTCGTTACTGCAACGGAAGGAGCTGTTTGGACAACCGGGAATACCAATTTGCTCCCAATATCATAGTCGGGGGCAAGAACATCAAAGTTCGGGCCAACCACGACATTGCCAGGGGGGCCGATTTCGTCCGGCTTTGTTATAGGACACTGAATGCCATTATGTTCTTCGCCCATGTCTGATTCCAACCAGGTCCAGCAGGAACCGCCCCGCACTATCCACTGAGCGGTTACCTGTTTATCCGCAGTACCATACTGCCACAATGTCGACAGCTCGGAGCTCTGAATATCTCCCGGTATAAATTGATCATCCATCATCCCATAATTAAAATTTGGCCAAACTCGATTGTCATCGGCGTCTATATATTCATCAAGGAAACCGAAGAAGTAGTGCCCCAGTTCATGCGCTATCGTTCTCGAAGGACAAAAGCTCCTTGACAGCGGCGGCCGTGGGCCATTGCCATCAAAGTCGAAAGTTGTGAGCGGAACGCTCCAGTTGTAGGGGTAAATTGCCCAATCCAACTCACGGTTGGCCCTTTCACTATTAAAATAAAATAACCTCGGCATCTTAAGCGAAACGCCGCCAATGTTGCTGAATGCCCCAAAACCCGCCGTGCGGCTGGCGAAAAATGCGCGCGGCCACTCTTGGTTATTTGAATAAATTTGAATATCGGCCGAATTCCAGTTTGCCCCATTGTCGTATATGCGGACAGTATCAAAATACGCCTGACCATTGGTGACATCATACAGGTAGTTGGAGGTTAATTGCAAACCGCTCTCGAGACTGCTGAGATAATTAAGCTCGGCATCCCACTGCACTGAGACAACCAGATTTATCGCAATGCTGGTATGATTCATGACGATTTCTTGTACACTGTCGAGGGTGATCACATGAAAAGAAGGACCGCTAAGCTCATCAAATGACATATTGTCGAGACGGAGAGAATAGAGATTCTTGAACCAGGTTCTTCCCTTGAACGCCGCCTGCTCGTGGGCGAGGATTTCAAATCTTACTTTCTGCCCGGGGCTTCGGAGTGCGCGACTAACCCTGATGCGTCCCAGAGAATCGGTTGTCTCGACGCCCAGAAATGTTTCGGTATAGGTAGGTGGATCATTCGCGACACTTAGGATTCTTACCGGAGTATTGGCGATAGGTGTACTGTCCACGTCCAGTAATATAAAGAACCGACTTACCGCCGGCCTGAGGAGAAACCCGCGTTGCTGGCCGTTGTGCTTGCCGTTACCAATAATCTCACCATTATTATTTATGTCGATCACGCTACCAAGCACCCAACCGCTATTCGCAGGAATGCGGGAATCAAGGTCTCGGTATCCCTGTTCGGCGTCATATATCATCACACGATCAAGACTCGATGGAGTTGTAGTTCGAACCCCCACGCCTACGGCTACGCCCGAATCATTTATTGCAGTTAAGCCAGAGAATCTAAAGTTGCCAGCATCCATGAGTACATAACTGCCGTTTTCCCACAGAAAGCCCCTCGTGTAGATATCTGGAGAAGTTGGCGTCCCTCTATTGATACGAATTGAGCCAACAACTTGGTCCCGGTTGTTAACGTCAAGAGCTGATGATTCAACACTTCCTCCCATATTTCCAAATAGAATCACACTGTCTCTATATAAGAAAGCTTGTTGATATGGTACCCCCGTCGGTGTCGACAAACGCCACGATCCAACAACAGAGCCAAAATCATTTAGTGCCCATGGCTCCGCTTGCGTGTAATCCGGAGACAGAGACCTAAAACTGCCATCTCGGTAGATGAATCCTCCCCTCCTTACCGCACTACCGTTGTCGTTTCCTATAACTTCGCCTCGGTCATTGATAGCCCTCGCAATTCCAAATCCCAGATCAGTGTTGTCAACGAATCCATGCCACTTTCCGCTTATGTAGGCTTGACCGCACATTCTAAGCGCATCGTTGAAGTCGTGAACTGTCATACTACTAAATCCAATTGGCACAGGAATTTCCCTCATGAGATTGTCCTCCCAGAGGAAGATTCGCCATGCGCCGGAAGGGAGTTGGGCACTACCACCTATCACACCGTTATTATTAATCTGGTTCGCGTTACTGGCGATGCCGCCCCAAGTTCCGATTTCAATTATTTCGTATTCATCGGCGCCATAAGTCGAAGCGCTTAAGGCCAAAATGAAGAACACAAATAATAGTGCTTTGCGATTCAACCGAATGAACAAGAGCATGCCTACTTCCTTTCAGCAACGATATAGATAGAGGCTCGAATTGTCATGCCACGTTAAAGTGGGATCAATCGCCTCAAGCAAAAGCCAACATAATATAGCTAAATGTCCGTAATTTACAATAGATTTCTTAAGCCACCTTTACCCTTGACGATGTTGAAGCCCCGTCTCGGCGTACGCCTTATTAGTTAAAGCAATTAAAACGTTAGAACTCATAGCACTTACAGAGATCGCCATGCCCTTTAATGACATTCGGCATGGCGAAGAGGAAAGGATGGAACGTGGATTCGTTTAGTCGTTGGCGGGCCCTACGACCTCACTCTCCCCGAACTTGTGTGAGCTTTCGGTTCCCTATCCGATTACACTATGTACGATGCACGAATCAACGGTACTTGATGGAAGACAATCAAATAACGTCCCGCTGATCACGACTTTGGCTGATTGGCAAGAGCTACCAATGCCGCTTTCTGATGCCGGTGATCGAGCATGGACATTGGGGTTTTATTTTGTGCGTGGCGGCCGTCCTCGCCCGCCACGTTCTCTGTATGCAAATGCAAATGTCGGTGGACGAGGACGGCCAACCACGGAAATACTCACGATTAACCTCTGTTATGATCTCTTATGGTCCTACATGGAGAGACACGTTTAGGTTGGCTGACGTGCTATTGGAGCCGCGGTCAGACGGAGCGAAAACGTCACCTGAGGTATTTGTACGGATCCTGAGCTCGTACATGTGCCCGGGAGGTAAGGGCCTGAGGACACCATCGACCAGATAGGGAAGCGACTGATTTTGACTGCTAAAAGTAGCGTGCGAACCGCCAACAGAAAATCCACTTGAATCAACAGAGTGCAGATATACCCACGCATCCGTTAACCCTGGATGGCGGTCATCTATGTCTATGGTTCCATTTACTACTAACCTGAACGGGACAAATCCCAACTGCGCACTTGCAGAAAATCGGATGAAACTTGTGCTATAGGCCATTGAAGATGCAACATAGACGCAAGTCGCTCCCATGTCATTCTCAAGGGATGCCGTTCCTGACGCGTGAGCACTTGAAGAACCTGAAATGTCCAACGACGTAGCATTAGGGTTGCCTGAAAACGATGCTCTGCAGGTGGCCGAAACATTGAATACGTACGTCGCCAAAGGGTCGCACGCCGACTTTCGTACCTCTAATGTTTTTTCCAGAGATGTGCCAGCGCTAGAGTCTATATCCCCTCTTACGTCCAGTTGCGGACTGGCGTGCAAATCGTATATCAAATGGTAGTATGTCTCACCGATGATAAAAGGCGAGCATCCTTTACCCAAAAGGCTGTCGCGAACCCGGGGATCACCGACATAGAGTGGAGAGTAGGCGTAGTAAAGCAGAATATCTCTGTCCGTCACTGCCGATTCATTCAAGGTCGTGTCACCGGCGCTCGGGACATCACACGGAATCACATCTACCGATGAGTAACCAGGCGGAGTGTTAATATCCAGATCGAATGGCGCCGTTGTTGGGCCGCCGGTCCAGCCATCGCCGTTCAGGTCCCAAGGTGAATAATCCCGAGTAAACTGAGGTTCATCAATTATGTTCAAGAACGCCTCCAGGTCCTTTTCATCAAAGGTGCCAGCGGCGGTATCGGCCACATTGAGAATGGACTTACGGATTGGCGCGTTGGACAGATCATCATCAAGCGACAGGACTGCCCTGTAGGCATTTACGATACCGAAAGCGTTGTCGTACGAGTTAAGGACGATCTGCTTTGCCTGCATGGGTGTGAGATTCGCCTTGAGGTTCATCAGGTAGGCGGCAAGTCCGGCCGCCTGGGGTGCGGTCATTGACGTTCCCGATGGAGTACCGAACCCATCAATACAGGTCGCGTCGTCGGTGATGCAGGGACAGAAGACCCGCTCTCCAACAAAGCGAATATCTGCGCCAACATTGGAGAATGCTGATTTGGCGCCATTCAGACGCGAACTCCCGACTACCAGTACATTCGTGAGCGGCTGAAAGATAAACGGCTTTGTGGTTCCGTACAGCTCCTGAAGCTGGACATACCCCAGACTGTCTGCTGCGGTATACTCTCCCACACCCAGCCAATCCCATGGCGAAGACATCTGTGCGGCCATCGTGAACGGGCTGTTGAAAACAGAGAGCGCACCTTCTCCGGTGGCGCGGCCATCGTTGCCGGAGGAAGTCAGATGCAGAAACTGCACCTGTTTTCCCCCGACCAATTCACGCCACTTGAGTGCGAGCAGGATGCGTTGCCACTTGGGGATATTGTTGAAAGCAGGGTCATTGTAGCCCAGGCTGGTGCTAACTAGGGTTTGGCTGGCGGAAGGTATTGCATTGGAAATTTGCTGAAGTTTGACGCCCCACTCATCCGAGCCGACATTCTGAGATCGGATCCTGATCAGATTTGATTTGCCCGGATGAATTCCAGTAGCGCCTACATCGTCGTATTCCGCTCCGAGAATACCACTCACGTAGAAGCCGTGGTTCCCCAATGCGGTGTTGGAAGCGGCGTCAATTCTGACATCCGCACCATCTCCGGGAATCGTCACAAACTCCTGGCCGGGTAACTCGGCATGCGGCGAGAGTTGAGCATATGCATCAGGAACCAGAACCGTCACGCGATGATTGACAATATTGGCACGGCTCATCGCATTCCAGGCCGCAGGCATATAGCATGCCTTGAGGTGGGCGATATTACCGGCCGCAGGATCGCCCGGTATATCCTTCAGAAGTAACTCAGGGTCTGGTTCGGCAGGGGCCGGCGGAATCGGGATAAAACAGGGGAACGCAAAAAGGAATGGCTCGCTCTGCGCAAGGCGCGATGTTATGCGGTCGATTTCCGCAACGGCGCTTACGGTCGGGATTGATATTGTCAGAAATACGCTTGCAGAATCCATACAGATGATGCGAGCCTGTAGTGAATCGAGCAGGCCGTTGACCTGACCGACCGTTGCAGATGGACTGATTACTGCGAAGACTTTGTTTGCCACCAGACCAGTTTTATCATTCAAGTGGATTGATGGAATCGTAGCAATAAATCCTTCCGTTTGTCCGACAGCATTGGCCGCCGCGTCTCCGGAAAGAAGCACACCGACTAGACCGTCGTCCGGCGGTTTATTAGTGTCGGGACCTGTGCTCTTGCTACAACTCAGGAACAGCACAAGTACGATTAGTAAGCCGGAAAGAACAAAACCATGCACATATTGGAAGGTCTTTCTGGAAGGAAGCATTTCGATACCTCATCAAGAATTATTCTCAATTGCAGTTTTAGGGCCCCCATTGTCCGAGATATGGCCATGCACCAATGTTGAATTGTCTCGCCATCAATACTCGATGATCAGCTAATAACGAAGTATACCAAATATCGTGGGAAATGCAAACAGAATATTGGACAAATGCGGTCTATGACGGGATCGGCGGGACGAGTTCCGCAACTGGGTGGAGTCGGTAGCTTAAGCTTCTTTTTTGCTATAAGCTACCCGAATCTCTCCTGACGGACAATGGGGCAACCCTCAGAGGGCCTATGTGATGCCACCCCATGCCAATCAAGCGTATGGGCGGGGCTGACGCTCTGCACATGAGTATCTGTCGCTGAGCGAATACCCTGTTAGCAGATTCACGGGACTCCTGCCCCTCTGGGTCAGTTGATAATATCCTATCATTGATCACACAATTCTCTAACACACGACCGGTTAAATCCTACAGTGTAAAGCCCAAAGTGAATGGGCTTTTTTCCGGCAGTTCGACTGAAATACAGGAGGATAGGGTGGAAGAACAGAGAAAGAGCATGGCAGGTATTCGGCGTTGGTACAGGGCTGTGCCAGTCTTGGCTTTGGCGGTTTCAATGTTTGTCTCGATAGGAAGGTCGGAGACAGCAGTGGGATCTGTCGTCGGATATGGAAAGGTACATGGAATAGTCACCGACATCAGGTCTGGTGAATCCCTGATCGGGGTGACCGTAGTTGTTGACGGCACGCGGCTCGGCGCGGCGACCGATCTAGACGGCAAATTTGTTGTTCGCAACGTTCCCTATGGCACGTATTCGCTCTCGATTTCTTCGATTGGATATGCCAAGATACAGGTGACCGAAGTTCTAGTTGGTGATGCGCCCGGCGGAGACCTTCAGGTACAGCTCACTCCTCAAGTGTACGAACAGAAGGCAGTCAGGGTGACCGCTAAGAGGTTGATGAATAACGAAAGTTCTCTGCTAAAGCATCGTCAGGCCGCAATAGCGGTGAGCGATGCGATCAGTTCCGAAGCGATCGCAAAGGCGGGGAGCGGAGACGCGGCGCAGGCGATGACGCATGTCACCGGAGCGTCCGTAGTGAACGGCAAATATGTGTTCATTCGTGGGTTGGGAGACCGTTACAGCAACACGCTGATAAATGGTTCGCTGGCCCCCAGCGCCGACCCCGACAAACAGGCCGTCAATATGGATATGGTACCGGCGGGATTGCTCGATAATATCGTCGTTGAAAAGACCTTTACTCCAGACAAGCCGGGGAATTTTTCCGGTGGAAGCGTCAATCTTAACACCAAGGACTCTCCCGATGGCCGTTTATTAACCTTTTCGACCTCCGGTTCTTACAATTCTCAGGCAACTTCAAGCAACGTCTTGACGCAACAATCTGGAGCAAAAGACTGGCTGGGAATGGGCGGCGGCTCCCGGGAACTTCCCGCGATGTTCTCCGATCCCACATTCCGTGCCCCGAGTTCCTCACAGGGCCGCACCAACGATTCGATAGCTGGACTGATTGAGCAAACGAGCAAGGCCTTCAGTGGTCGCCAGATGCATCCCGGTCGCGGGAAGGGTAGTCCAAATCAAAGCTACGGCCTGACATTTGGCGATCAATGGAAGCTCTTCGGTGCGCAGTTTGGTGTCATGTCCAGTTTCAATTATTCCCGGAATCTGTCGTTCTACGACGACGGGCAGGTGGCAAGTTATATTTATCAGCTGGGCGATCCGACTCTGACGAGAATTTATTCCTATAAAGAGGCACAGGCGAAAGATGAAGTTCTATGGGGCGGCCTGCTCAATTCGTCACTTCAGCTTGCGCTAAATCACAAACTTGGTCTCACCTGGGTATACAATCAAAGCGGCGAGTCCACAAACAAAATGACCCAGGGATATGAACGCGACGAGGCGGCCGAACCAGGGTCAACACTTCGTACTCGCGCCCTTGAATACACCGAGCGGAATCTCAGTTCGGCTCAGATCAAGGGCGAGCATGCCGGTCTTCCACTGTCTGCCCGACTTGACTGGAAGCTTACGCTCTCCGACTCAAAACAGGATGAACCGGACAGTCGTGTCTTTGCCGATGTACAGACGGTTGAAGGAGCCGACACGACGTATAATGTCGGTCACACCCAGCCATCCCGGTATTTCCGAATACTCAATGAAGACAATCGTGAAGGACGAGTCGATATCACACTGCCCTTCAAACAGTGGAGCCAACTGCCGAGCAAGTTCAAATTTGGCGGATATTTCCTGCACAAGACGCGCGACTTTCGTGAGCGTCATTTCATCATCTCCAGTTATGGAGTCGGCCAGTACAATGGTGACCCTGATGAATTTCTGGCTCCTGAAAATGTTGGCTGGCTCAACCCCGACACTCTTTCTTCAACCACCAATCGTTTTGGCCCTACCTGGACGGTAGCCACGGCATATTCGGTGAGGCACAATTACGACGCCAAACAGGATATTGGGGCCGGTTACGGCATGTTGGAATTTCCACTTACCACTCGTCTGAATGTGGTCGGTGGTGCGCGCTACGAAACCACAGAAATGTGGCTTGATCAAGTATTGGATTCCACCGACGACAACCGCCGTTCTCTCATTACCCAGTATGATTGGCTTCCTTCGGTCAATCTAATCTATAAAATGCGCGATGATATGAACCTAAGAGCCGCCTATGGCAAGACGCTGGCTCGCCCGACTCTTCGGGAACTGGCGCTCTTTTCGAGTCTTGACCTATCCACCGGTCATTGGGAAATCGGTAACCCAAATCTGGAAATGTCTGGGATCGATAATTACGACTTGCGCTGGGAGTGGTTTGTGCGCCCCGGCGAAATTCTGGCGTTGAGTCTATTCGGCAAGCGTCTGAAGAACCCGATTGAGCAAGTCATCATCGACGATAAGAATAATATTCAGTATCAGAATGTCGACAAAGCCACCGTGTACGGCATAGAATTGGAGGGGCGTCTGGATCTGGGGCATATCCGCCAATTCTTACGAAACCTTTCGATCGGCGGTAATCTCAGCCTAATTGAATCGCGGATTGATCTTTCTGACCAGGAGATCGCAGTCCAGCGAGTATCCGATCCTAACGCCAGCGATCATCGTGAAATGTGGGGCCAGTCGCCTTATGTGATCAATCTTGACTTGGGGTACGCCAACCAGAAGCGCGGAACGGCAGTCAATTTCATGATCAATCGGTTCGGCAGACGTCTTGCGGCGGTCTCCCGCGCCGAGCTTCCCGATATCTATGAAATGCCTCGCACGACGGTGGACGTGACTTTCAGCCAGCGTCTGCTAAAGATTGTCAAATTCAAGGTTTCCGGCAAGAACCTTACCGATTCGAGAAACCGCCGGAGCATGGATTTTCTGGGACAGGAATACATCCAGCATGAGTATGGCACCGGTCGAACATTCGGAGCGGGAATTTCAGTAGATTTGTAGAGACTCGTCAATTCCTGCCCGCCTTGATTCCCGTTTAGGCCAAGGGTCGCTCCATACGATGGAACGATCCTTGGCTTTGAGTACTATCGTCATCGTTTGCCAGCGCGGCTCATCGCATCACAAAGCCCAAAAGGTTAATCAAATTTGAATGAATCTTTGATAGAACGCAAATGTCAATGTGGCACCATGCCCACGGTAGCAGGAGCTACTGAGCGCGTGAAACTGTCGCCGTTCGATCGAGAGCCAAACCTATCGTCTGGCGACGAAAATTGTATCTGAAGGGACGAACATGGTTAATCTGCTTGAAAGAGGAGGACCGCTACCGGGTGATCAAAAATTTGCCTCATTCCACTCTGGGGAAAACAAACTCTCAGTGATAAGTCTAACTCATAATCCCTGTAAATACGGGAGGAATTCATGATTCGAAAACTCATAATGACCGCGTTACTAGGCGTGATGCCGATAGCCGCTTTTGGGCAGGTTTCAGAGGCCGGTAAGCCAGTGGTCATAAAGTCAAGCGCCGATATCGTGGGAGTAACCTACTGGTCCGCCGATACGGTCTATCTTCTTGACAAGAAAGTCATTGTTGAATCCGGCGAGGTATTGTACATCGAGGCCGGAACGATTATCAAAGGGCTTCCGGGGACGCTCCTGGATGCTTCGGCACTCGTAGTTGCCCGCGGCGGTAAGATTCACGCTGAAGGCACCAAAACCAAGCCGATCATTTTCACCGCTCAAGCGGATAATGTCGACTTGCCGAATGATCTGGCGATTGACGCCTCGACCCGCGGGCTGTGGGGCGGGCTTATCGTCATGGGGTACGCCACCGTTCGCACGGCGACCGGATCTTCATTGATGGAAGGTCTGGACCCGCTTCAGCCGTATGCTGTCTTCGGCGGCGGCGCCACTCCGAATGATAACGACAACTCAGGTGTCATTCGATATGTGTCGCTTCGTCACGGCGGCGTTGCCGTAGAACCCGGCAAAGAAATAAATGGTCTCACAATGGGCGGCGTCGGCCGTGGCACCATCCTCGAGTATGTTGAGGCATTTCAAAACTTCGACGACGGCTTCGAGTGGTTTGGCGGTACGGTTAACGGCCGCTATCTTGCCACCGTCTTTTGCGATGACGACGGTTTTGACTGGGATTTCGGCTACAGCGGTTCGCTACAGTTTCTGTTTAACTTGAAGGACAGTGTACTTCCAGCTAATGGAAGTCACGGTTTTGAGAGTGATTATTGCACACCAGGCGGATGTCCTGCCCCAGACAAATGGCCGACCGTTTCAAACGTGACTTTCTTGGGAATGGGTAAGAATTCAGCCGATCTGGCTGATAATCCGTATTCCATCGCGCTTCGCACCGGCACTGGCGGTTACATCTACAACAGTATCTTCGGAGACTCACGCCGCGCAATCCAAGTTGTAAACGCAACCACGCTTGGATATCTCGGTACCCAGATGATTCTCGACAGCAACCTGTTCTGGGACTACTCCAATGGGACGACCTGGGACAAGCTGGTTGGCGCTCCGACCGCTCCCGACACGGCGACCGTCGCCGCGTACATGGCTGCCCACAACTCGATAGCCAATCCTCTGCTGAATGGCATAACCCGTCACACCGACGGCACGCTTGATCCACGACCGGGCGCCGGAAGCCCGGCTCTTTCCGGTTTCAAGCCCGTTTCCGATCCAAATGGTGTGATCAAGAATGTCAGCTTCCGCGGCGCGTTTGATCCGAATACTGATCCGTGGCTCTGCAACTGGTCTGCAACCGATTTCAACGGCTTCCTGGTCACGTGTCAATCAGCCCAGATTTGCGACTGCGAAACCGATCAGAAGGACCGCGTCGATACCTTGACTATTTCCGACATTGGGCCGTTCACCGCCCTTAACGCCGGTACCCTTTACTACCTGGACAAGAAAGTCGTAGTAGAGTCAGGTGAAGTCATGACCATAGGCGCCGGCACGGTGATCAAAGGGTTGCCGGGGTCGCTTTTAGATGCTTCGGCTTTAGTTGTCGCAAAGGGCGGCAAGATTCTCGCCAGTGGCACCAGCGACTGCCCGATTATTATGACGGCAGACGCCGATGATGTCGACAATCCAAACGATTTGCCTCTCGATGCCTCTTCGCGCGGCCTATGGGGCTCTTTGATTCTAATGGGTAAGGCAACGGTTCGTACTGCCACCGGCACTTCGTTGATGGAGGGTCTTGATCCGCTACAGCCGTATGCCACCTTTGGCGGCGGTTTGACTCCTGATGACAATGACAACACCGGTGTCATCCGCTATGTGTCGTTGCGTCACGGCGGTGTCGCCGTCGAGGTTGCTAAGGAAATCAATGGCCTTACGATGGGCGGTGTTGGTCGCGGCACCAAGATCGAGTATATCGAGTGCTTCCAGAATTTCGACGACGGCTTCGAATGGTTCGGTGGCACGGTCAATTGCCGCTACCTCTCTGCTGTATTCTGCGATGACGACGGTTTCGATTGGGATTTCGGTTACAGCGGTTCGCTACAATATCTGTTTAACTTGAAAGACAGTATACTGCCGGCTAACGGAAGCCACGGCTTTGAGAGTGACTACTGCACACCGGGTGGGTGCATTGCTCCGCTGAACTGGCCGACCATTTCAAACGTAACCTTTATCGGCATGGGCAAGAACTCAGCTGATATTTCCGACAATCCGTACACCTTTGCGCTCCGTACCGGTACCGGCGGGTATGTGTACAACAGTATCTTCAGCGACTCCCGTCGCGCCGTTCAAGTTGTCAATGCCACCACCCTGGGATATCTCGGGACACAGATGGTAATAGACAGCAACCTGTTCTGGGATTACTCCAATGGCGCTACCTGGAACAAGCTGGTAGGCGCTCCGACTGCTCCGGACACTGCGACCGTTGCCGCCTATATGTCTGCCCATAATTCGCTGGCCAACCCGATGCTCCGCGGTATCAATCGCAAGCAGTTGAATCTGCTCGACCCGCGTCCGAAAGCCGCCAGCCCGGCCGCCTCGGGTCGCGTGAACGTGGTTGATCCTCAATCGTTCATCAACAACTCGATCACTTATCGCGGCGCCTTTGACCCGGCGGCAACTTCGGTTGCCAACACCTGGCTGGGTGGCTGGTCATTCGCCTACTGTGGCAACATGCTTGGCGATGTTGCTGGCGGCTGTTGCATCGGAGTATCGGGCAATGTCGACGGCGACCCGCTTGAGGGTGTTGACATCTCCGATCTCTCCGCTTTGATCGACTTCCTGTACATCAGCTTCACGCCGCCGGTCTGTATGGCGGAAGCTAATACTGACGGCGACATCGGCGGAGGAGTGGACATTTCCGATCTCTCCGCGCTGATCGACTTCCTGTACATCAGTTTCACGCCGACTGCGACGTGTCAGTGATGAAATAGATTCCCTCTTCCATCCTCCTCTTCCCTCGGTGGCCGCCGGAGCCCTTCCTCTCCGGCGGCCTTCTCTTTTGTGGCCCGGAATTTCCTGACACAATTCTTGTAAAATCCTAACGCAACACTAACGTTTGGCATGCTCATTTGCGTTCGGTAGAGCAGATTGATGTCAAGAAAATCGGAGGACTTGCTGTATGGCTCGAGAACATATTCTAGTCATCGAGGACGAAGCTGATATCCTCGAATTGATACGCTTCAATCTTGCCCGAGAGGGTTATAGAATAAGCACGGCCTTGACCGGCGAATTGGGGCTGAAACTGGCTCGTCAAGAACCCCCTTCTTTGATTGTTCTTGATCTGATGCTTCCGCAACTGGATGGCCTGACTGTGTGCAAGATGCTCAAAGCGGAGACACGAATCCAGCACATACCGATTGTGATCCTGACGGCGAAGGGAGATGAAACGGATGTCGTGACAGGGCTTGAGGTCGGTGCTGATGACTATATCGTGAAACCGTTTTCGCCGAAGGTCCTCATTGCCCGCATACGCACACTTTTGCGCCGAAAATCGCAGAATAAGGACGGCGACAAAGCTCCTCTCAGCGTGCACAATCTGACGATAAATCCGGGTCGACACGAAGTTCTTGTCGATGGTCAGCCCGCCGTTCTCACGTCGTACGAGTTTCAAATACTCTATTTACTCGCCTCGCGCCCCGGCTGGGTCTATTCCCGTGACCAGATTCTCAACGAAACCCGAGGGGAAGAGGCTTTTGTGACAGATCGATCAATTGACGTCCAGATCGTTGGGCTTCGCCGCAAGTTGGGCAAAAGCGGGGACCTCATTGAAACAGTGCGAGGAGTGGGGTATAGATTACAGGAATAGTCGACAGCTTTGCGAGGAACAAGGACTATTTTAGTCTATGGCGGGGTTGACCTCACTCTCACCAAACTTCTGTGAGCTTCGAGTTCCCCGTTTCATTACACTATGCAATAGTTGACGGTACCATATGGAAGACAATCAAGTATGAGGAAACGGTCGAACCGAATTGACGCTGTTCTTGGAAGCCCATAGAGTGGCAGGTCAATCGACCCGCCCCTGAAAAACAGCCTTCATCGACAGAAGGCGCCGGAAAACAATAGGACACGGAGTTATTCGAAAATATCGTATGTTGCTACGCCTGAGAAGTGAACGGGAATATGATCCGATCACCTTCCAACGGGAAATTGCCAAAGACGTGAGTCCCATTTCCCTCGACCTTGACGTATTCGACGCTCCCCAGATTCAGCTTGTCAACCATGAAGAGAAACTCGACGGCTTCATCGCTCGGGTGGCAGATGTACGGGTAGATCTCGGCAAATGTTGGCACGTTGGCTCCCACAATGTCGTAAATTGTTACCAGTCCACTTACACGTTTACATAGGACTAGAATGTCCAGCGCTGATATGTAGTGGATGTATTCCTTGAGATAGCTCACACACCAGAACATGAAAAGCTTGCTGTTACATACTCCCAAGATATCCGACACAGATTCTTGGTCGGACGCCAGTCTGTAAACACTTTCAACATGGTCAGCTTTTTGCATGTCTAGTTTCTCCGCACCGGGCAAAGCAACTTTTCCTGTCACCGCAATGCGCGCTTTGTACTCATCGGTAAGTCGAAACCCGCACACTTTATAAAACTTGTGGGCATCCTCGTCGGCAAACAGAAAGAAAAAATCATGATTGGCGCGTGCCCACTCCATCGCAATTTGATTCAATTTGAGGCTCAGCCCTCTTCGTCGATATTCCGGTAGCGTTCCTACCCCAGAGATCTGGGCAACTCGGCGTTTCTCTCCCTTGATTGTCATGTCCATGGAATATACGCAGACATTTGACACTAGAGAATTGTCGCTGAAATATGAGAAAGGTCTGTACTGATGGTCCCAGAATCCCGCTTTGTCCCACGGTGACAAATCAACCCTGAACATCTGAACCAGGAACCTCTTAAACTCCTCCTTAAGCTCAGGAATATCCCAATAGTCTTCTCGAAAAGACAGGTTCACCATGTCACTCTTCGCTCCTGAGATGTGTCGTTGTTGAGTAGAGGCGCTGTGGTTTTGAAGTCATCCTGCTGAACAATAACTAGCGCCGTACCTCTCCGCAAGATCAGACCAAAGATTCTGAGGGAGTGCGGTCTTTCGGCGTGGCAAGAATCCGCTGTAAATCGTTGTGAAACAGGAGAGGGATTTTGGCGGGCTCTACGAGACGACTTCCGCAACTGGGTGCTCAGCACGGCCTAACCACACCGCCCCGACCTCACTCTCCCCAAACCTTTGTAAACTTCCAATTTCCGGTCCGGTTACACTATGCAAGGGTTGGCGGAGGTCGAAGGAAAATAATCAACTACGAGAGAGCGAATCCGCAGAATTGACGACCATTGCAAACAGACAACGAACGCCCCATATTACAGTGACCGATTTGTATGAGTACACACAATTCATCGAGGAGAATATGAGTCGAAAACTGTATCTGGTAGTTTCGGGCACGATTTTTTGCTTGGTGGCGTCTCTCCATTTACTGAGGCTTATCTTTGACTGGCAGGCCCAAGTAGGAACGTGGATAATTCCATTTTGGTTGTCATGGGGTGGGTTGATCGGCGCCAGCATATTATCCGCTTGGGGTTTCAGCAAACCAGGCGAGATAAAACCAGATCCCGCCCAACTGGCTGATGTTGTGATTTCAGATTCACACGATTGTGGCAGCGAATGGGGATTCCAAACCTTGTCGCTCTTTTGATTAGAACTTAGATTTCTCGGCCGTTCTATGTCAGCAACTGGTGGGCACCATCTGACGTAATGGCGACGAACGCGCGACTCGATTGTTAATGATATGGAGAAAAGCAATGATATCGGACAAGCCGAGATTGGCCTTGATCGCAAGGGTATTGCGTCCTTTCTGATTATTACTTTCGGCATCACCTATGCCATTGAGCTGGCACTCCTACTGGCCGGGTTTCGGATTACCCGCTTTCCAGCCATTTACGGTCAACTGGCTGTTGCAGGGGTAATGTGGGTTCCTGCGTTGGCAACGTTTCTTACAGTGAAGTTCATAACAAAAGAGGGGTTTGCGGGCACGAACATCCGCTTTGGTCCGTGGAAGCCCTATATCCAGTCAGGTCTGATTATCCCCTTGTGCTTTGCAGTAATATACTCTGTCACATGGTTATTGAACTTAGGACATCCCGACTGGACGTTGGGGGAGTTTCTTGGCATGGTCGCAACCACTACTGGAACCGGGACATCGGCGATGCCTTCTCCTGGGGTGGTACTGCCGGCGTTGTTTCTCGTCACCGTTATAGTCGCACCCATATTCAATGGGATTCTCGGCTTTGGCGAAGAACTCGGCTGGCGGGGCTATCTGCTGCCAAAATTGATGCCTTTGGGGAAACTCAGAGCTTATTTGTTACTGGGCTTAGTGTGGTCTTTCTGGCATCTACCGCTGGTTTTGGTCGGGTTTACCTATCCAGAGCATCCGTTTCTCGGCTTCGTGGCTTTCACCGCTCTTCTGTTCTCATTTGGGATCTACTTGAATGAGCTGTCCCTCCGACACCGCAGTTGTGTCCTTGCCGGATGGATTCACGGCGTGTTCAATAGCCAGAAACTGGGAATTTGGGGCCTGCTCTTCCCTGGTGTAAATCCGCTTATCGGCGGGTATGCGGGGATATGTGGTATCATCGTGTGGCTCGTTCTCGGGCTGTTCGAGATGCGACGGGGGAAATTGAACCCAAAGGACAATACCGTCTGATCTTGGGTGGCGATGAGACTATCCTCGCCAAGCACTTCCAGAGTAGATAGAAATTGGTGACAGCCGGGGTGTCAAATTCATCGAGCGGGCATCGCCGCTGCAAACTTAATGTAAGGACCAGTAGATTCTTACAGGCGCAAGACAATGATTGAATAGACTGGAAGAAAATGGACTGCATCAGTCTATGGCGGCCCCGACCTCACTCTCCCCAAACACTTGTAGCGTTCGATTTCCCGATTGGGTTACACTATGCGTGCATTGGCATAACTCGTTGGAAAGCCATCAAATTCTACGATGATCTCACTGGTAAGTGACCGAGATTCGCCTTCCCTCCACTGGCTGCTGAGGCATGGGGTGAATTCAAAACTAGCCAGTTTGCGAAAGACTGTTATCGTTCGTGTGCGATCCCTTCCGATCACGCTTTCAAATGAATAGCTGGCTTAATTAGAAACCGGTCTTCATCATCAATTGGTGGCTTCTGGGTATCAAAAGGACCTGATGACACGCACGTTTTCGGTTCCAAGCGTGTAGTTGACATACAGGCTGCCGGTAGTAAAGTCGATCACCCAAGCACCACTGCCGTACTTGAAATTGGATGTCCAGTAGCCCGCACTAGCGAACCCCCCCACGATTGCCCGTTGTCCGTATAGAAGTTGCAGCTCATAGATTGATGGTATATACCAGTCGGCGTAAGTGACTCCGTTCCATGTTGAAGAATATCTGTTACATGCCTGGACCGCATTAATGATCGTATCACTTACTGCGGCTGACATAATTATTGTGTTCTTCAGTCCGGCACCCAAACCGGTTGAGAACGCTAGTCCATGTCCCCAATTCACATCAGTAGCCTGATCAACTGTTGCCGCTATCAGGCCATGACGACCGCTGTCATAGACGAAGAAGACTATGCCGCCGCCGTAGAATTCGCCGATGTAGTGGGTAGGGCACGCAGTCGTTTGTGTTGAGCCATCAGGGAACTTGATGCTGTGGCCTATAAATACATCACCGGCGGTATCGATGCTCATACCCGTGGTCGTGGATCCCCCCCGCAAATTCAGCTTGTTTGACCCGGCGGCAGGATCCGACCACACACGTCCTTTTTCTGCACCCGTGCTAGTGCGAAAAATGATATCTCCCGGATCGTCACCGGCAGCCTTCAGGACAAAATTACCACCCTCGCCCACTTCGAACTTATCGACCGGGCTCGTCGTCCCAATGCAAACGTTACCACCCACAGTCACGCGCATTCGTTCAATCGTGCCCGCGGTAAATACGTGGTCACCGCCATCAGCGGCATACGTTATGTTGCCGCCATTGACCACTAACGGGCCTCTGAACTGGTCGGCTCTAACGGTACCTGCTACGTGCAGTTTATCAAGAGGACTGGTCGTACCTACACCTACATCACCTGCTGGAGTCATTGTTACTGCAGTTACGGCCCCTGGTGAGAAACGCAAATTGCTGCTTCCCACGATATTGGTATTTGATCCAGCCATGCCGAAGAACCCATAGCCCAATGTATTTGCTACTTCGTAGTAATGATCATTGCCATCGGCAAAATTGAGCGCTACATCACTATATCCATTGTTCACTGTTGTACCATTCCCGATATGGAGTCTTCTCATTGGCGTCGCCGTACCAATGCCCACATTGCCTGAAACGTTCAAGTTGTTCTGAATATCAGTATTGCCTGAAATGGTACCACCTGAAGCCCCATCCACCGAACTCACGCGGTGAGCATACGGCACGGCAACCAGAGCGACCCGAGGCATCAGTTCGGGATCGGCTCCAACCACAATCCCCAAGTAGCGTGTCGTGCCACTGAAGACGGTGTCGCTTAACGGGGCAACTGATCCCAGCAACACGGAAAAGAGTCCGCCCGAAGTCGTGACCGATTGTGATTCGGTCCACTTACTGGTTCCGCCGTCAGCGGCATCATAGATAGTGAAGACAACCGTGTAGCTACCGTCGGGCACCGGCGTACTTGCAGGCGTCGTCAGTCTCCCCTGATAGGAAATGACATTCGGCACCTCGGCCGTCACCGCGGCTACCATCACGAAACTGACGAGGCTGATCAACAGCAGAACTGAGTAGCGCTTCATGACAATCTCTCCTAAAATTCGATTATGTGAAAATCAGAATTTATTTTTGCTGGTGTTTCATCTCTACAGTATATCGGAGTAATCAGATATTCGTAGTACTAATATAGACCAAGTGCCTGTTGATGAAAGCACAAAGATGCCACGGCTTAGGATAATACAGGCCGTGGCACGAAACCTGACCGGAAAGCTTGATGACTCATCGATGCGCTACAATGCAGACTGAACCGGACCGATTCACCTAGGGATAAATAACTTACCAGCCGGAAGATGGAGGAGGGAGGGTAAACAGGATAAAAGCAATCTTATATGGCGGGGTTGACGAGACTCGAACTCGCGACCTCCTGCGTGACAGGCAGGCGTTCTAACCAACTGAACTACAACCCCGACTCAAATGTCAAACTGTAATTGGGCGGTACTAGATTCGAACTAGTGACCCTCTGCGTGTAAGGCAGATGCTCTAACCAGCTGAGCTAACCGCCCAAAAAATCTTCGTACCGCTACATCAAACCACCTGTCTGAGCTTGGCCAACAGGCCAGCTAATATACTACTGTCGCCCAAAAAGGCAAGAGCATTTGCGGCTAGAATTCCCGATCCATTGACTTGGGCACTAGAGACTATAAGTCATTGAGAGAAACCCTAAAGCCAAGGCAGATAGAGAAGAAAAAATCAGAAAGGGGGGCACAAATCAACCCTTGGGGGCTGACTGTTCAACAGTAGATTCGGTATCGGGCTGGCCTTTGACCAAAATGGCGATCGGGATAAGCGCGCAGTAGGCAATGACTAACAACAGCGGCGCCATCGTCGTGTCGCCGGTTCCCAAAAGAACAAACCCCAAAACCATTACCGCCAGCGCGATTCCAAACCAAATATAGTTTTTCTTGCCGAACGGCCATTTGACCGATTCGGGCGCGGCGGCTGGAACTTTCTTTTTAACAGGTATTGCCATAATAGATTATAAGATACCGCGTGAAATGCCGGTGTCAAGCTGTTCTGCTACCGACATCCAGTCCGGACAAGAGCGATTTTACATACACCCCCAACCCCGCGGCCCAGACAACCATCAGCATTTGGCGGGTAGAGGAATGCCCGAAGGGGATGTCAAAAAGCGAAGTAACAAAAAAACAAATAGAACCGGCCAGCCCTCCCAGAGCCAACCGACGTTCATCAGGGGTTAATCTTAAAGATCGTTGCGCGCGATAACAGTAACCTAGGACCGTCACCCACAGCGCCAGAAGAAACGCCGCGGCCGGAAATCCACTTTCAGCGGCGACCATCAGAAAATCGTTATGGGCGTGCTCCTGAATCGTAACATCGGGAATATCAGTTGGAACTACTTTGGCGTACGCCTCTTTCATCTGGCCTGGGCCGACACCAACCATCGGGTGGTCAAAAGCAACGCGAAGCGAATGTGTCCATATAAACCGCCGTGATCGGTCATGACGCAGTGATAGTTCCTTATCCATGAGGTCCCAAGATCTCACAAACACTCCGGACTGGATTCCCACCGCAATAATCACAAGCAACGCAACGCCGGTACCGATCATTACCCGTTTAGAACGAAATAAAAAGGCGATGGTTATCAGAGTTAATAAGATGGCAAGTGTCGGTCCGCGCTCGTTGGAAAGCACCGCGGCAACAATCGCAATCCCTCCGGCAAAAACTGCCAATTGAGAGAGGCGGGTCGAATCCGATTTTACCGCGCCTAGGCCGTACCCCAGCAGAAACAGCCCGGCCACCGCGTAAAAAATGCCGAATGTAACTGAATTGCTAAAATTGCCAACTACCCAATACCCGAGGGAATGTTGTTCAAGCTGATAATGCGGTTTCAGGAAATTCCAACCCCAGAAAAATTGACCGACTGAATAAAGTGAAATGAGGGCGATTCCAAGAGCAAATGCGAAAAAAAGCAATCGGGTGGCACGTGCATTTTGAAAAATCCAAATCCCGGTCGGCACAAGAAAGATCAGCCATTCGCGACTAAGTGGCGTCAGTGTCGTCAATCCTGAGTGAGCAATCTGGCTTGAGAGAATAGACCAAAACAAATACAAGCCCGCCCAAAGATAGAACCACTTCAATTCTGAATTAAAAGGGAAGTATCGCCGTTGAACCGCAATCACCAAAAACAAGAACGCGGCGACGCCGCCTGAGATTGATCCCGCCGCGACTGAGAATGTGGAGGTAAAAACAAAAACGATGAAGACAGCGATCAACGACTGATCCAGCAGGGCCGACGGTGACGTCAGGCGCACAGGTCTCTTTCTATGAACTCAACCAGCACGTGCAGGATATACAGTTGCTCCTCGCTAATTCGTTGACGACCAGCATGCGGAATAATTAACGGCCTATCCACGACCTTGTGGAGCTTTCCCCCGCTCCCGCCAAGCAGGGCGGCAGAGATCATTCCTTTGTCACGGGCGGTCTGGGCGGCGCGTATCAAATTTGGAGGATTGCCGGTGGTCGACAAAGCCAAGAGCATATCGCCACGGTGTCCTACCCCTTCAATCTGGCGCGCGAATATCCATTCATATCCGAACTGATCGGCGGCGGCAGTAATCATCGCGGCATCGGCTGACAATGTCAAAGCCGGCAACGACTGGCGATTACGAGTCGCCGATACTCGTGTGACTAGTTCACCCACAAACAACGAGCCGATAGCGGCCAGTCCGCCATTTCCGGCCACCAGCAATTTCCCACCCGATCCGATGACCGCGGCAATCTGATCGGATAAATCGAGGATCGGCTGGCCAAGCAGATCAAAAACAGCATGGCGGGACAAGATAGTCTCATCTGAAATTTTTTTCAGTTGTAGAAGTTTTTCATTCTTGGTCATACTGGAATCGGCTCTTTCAGATGTGTCGCGGCGGTCATTTCGCGCAACAGCGCTGAATCAAAATCAAGCTCCATTCGTGTTCCCACTACCACACCGGTCGCGCCGGTAGATATTCTCAACGCGCAGTCCTTCGGCGTGGCCAAACCTCCGCCAACTATTACCGGTATATCGACATACTCGGCTACCGCCTTTACCATTTCCACCGGAACCGACAATTGCGCCCCCGATCCGGCTTCGAGGTAGACCATTTTCATTCCCAAATATTGCGCCGCGAGTGCGTGAGCACAGGCGATGTCATGTTTATTGCGCGGAATCGGTAGCGACCCAGAGACATACTGCACCGAGGTCAACGCTCCCGATTCGATAAGCATATATCCGGTGGGGATGACTTCGAGTTTGGCATGTTTGATCAGCGGAGCGGCTTTTACTTGTTCATCAATCAGATAATTGGGGTTGCGGCCGGATATCAACGAAGTGAACAACACAGCATCGGCATGCACGGACACCTGCGACGCCGAGCCGGGAAAAATAATAACCGGCACAGACGAATATTTCTTAATCAGCTCGACAGATTCTGCGTAATGGGGTGACAACACGAGTGAACTGCCAACTAAGATAGCGTCAACCCCAAACCCCCTGGCATTTTCAGCCAGCGTCAGATTATGATTTCTGTTCTGACGATCGGGGTCAAGCAATAATAGAAATACGCCCCCGCGAAGGCGTCGTGTTTCCATCAATTGCTCGAATATGCGGGCCACGCTATACCTCCACCCTACGAGTCGCTCGGGCGCACTGGGAGCATGTCATCGCGAGCCCGAAGGGCGTCGCGATCTCGCTTTGAATCTCGATTCCAAAAACGAGATTGCGACGTCGTCCCGCGAAGGCGGGACTCCTCGCAATGACTTTGTTCGACGTATGCATCAGTGTTATCCTCACCCATCCAATTTCGCTTTCAACATGGTGAAACAGGCCGCCAGAAACTCTCCGGCTTCACCCGCAATCGATCCCTGCGCAAATCCCGGCTTACCGCCGCCTCGTCCTCCGAATTTTGGAAAGAGATCTTTGGCCATGCCACTGACATCTACTTTATGCTCTGCCACGGCTTTCGTGCTGGCCGCAATAATAATGCTCTGCTTGTCTTCCACTAATCCGATCGCCACTGCTACCACCGGCTCGTTTTTTTCTTTGACAGAATCAATCCAGGCAGTCATCGTGTCTTTGTCGGTGTTACCGAAATTATTGGTCAGAAGCGTTACTCCGCCGATTTTTGTTTCTTCGCCGACCTGCGCGCCCTTGCCGGAGAACATCGCCGCTTTGGCTTTCTTGATTTCTTTCTGAAGTTCTGCAGTTGTGTCGCGAAGTTGCCGCACCCCCTCAAGCGCTTCGGATTCCGGTCGGTTGATTGTCTGGCTCACTTGCTGACGGAACTGTTTAAGCGAAAGCAAATATTCTGTCGCTTTTCTTCCGGTAATACACTCGATACGTCGAACACCGGAGGCAATGCCCGTTTCGGCTACGATAACAAACGACCCAATCTGCCCGGTGTTCTCAACGTGTGTGCCGCCGCATAGTTCTTTGGAGACATCGGCGACCGTCACTACTCGCACTTTGTCGCCATATTTTTCGCCGAAGAGCGCCATTGCGCCTGTCTTTTTCGCCGAATCAACATCCATGATTTCAGTAACAACCGGATGTCCCTTGATTATCTCACAGTTGACGATTTCTTCAACCTGACGAATTTCTTCGGGGGTCATCGGCTGATGATGTGAAAAATCAAATCGCGTGTAATCCGGGCCGACATACGAACCGGATTGTTTCACCTGATCACCGAGAACTTTCCGTAATGTCGCCTGTGTTAAATGGGTTACTGTGTGATTGCGCATGATATCCCAGCGGCGGGAAATATCAACGGACACCGTCACTGAAGTGCCAGTGGCAAATGCCGCTGACGTACCATTGACAATAAGCCCTGAGTGCAAGTACCAATCTCTATACTTTTGAACGTCTTCAACAAGCAATTCACCGGAGGCCGAGATTATTCTTCCTTTATCAGAAATTTGTCCGCCGGATTCGACGTAAAACGGGGTTTTCTCAAGTACTAAGACCGTTTGCGATCTAGCAGTGTCTTCGCCCTCGCTGATTTCAAATCGACCCATTATCTTCGATGCCTCAGACAGAGTCTCTCGCACAAATACGGTCGGTTCTGCGTCTAGTCCTTCTTTTTCAATAATTGATTTCAAACCGGAAATATTAGAAACAAATACGGATGCCCCCCGCGACCGTTCCTGCTGTTCCTTCATTGCCTTATCAAATCCCACCTGATCGAGCGCCAGATTATTTTCAGCCGCGATAATTTCGGTCAGATCATACGGAAATCCATAGGTGTCGTACAATTTGAAAACTTCATCGCCGGGCACAACAGTGCCCCCCCCTGCCTTGACCTTGCCTGCCACCCGGTCGAATAGCTCACAGCCCGTGTCGAGTGTGCGCAAAAACGATTCTTCTTCCGCTTTGATGACATTCTGCACATGCGCTTGTTTCTCTTTTATCTCCGGATACGCCGCGCCCATCTGCGCGACAAGTGTCGGCACGATCTTATAGATAAACGGCTCGTGCATACCGAGGAGTCGGCCATGTCGCGCCGCCCGACGCAGAATGCGGCGAAGAACATACCCGCGTCCTTCGTTTGAAATCCCAGCGCCATCCGCCAAACAAAATGTCAATGCGCGGACATGGTCGGCTATGACATGATGTGAGGTGACAGTGTCGGCATATTTCGCGTGAGTGACATCCGAAATCGCCTTGACTATATGTGTGAACAGGTCAATCTGAAAATTCGAGTCGACTCCTTGCATGATAGCTGCAATTCGCTCAAGCCCCGCCCCGGTATCCACCGAGGGCTTCGGGAGCTGAACCACCCGCCCATCGGGTGTCTGCTCGAATTGCATAAATACAAGATTCCAGAATTCGATGAACCGATCGGTTTCGCCGTTGACTTTATTTTCTGGGCCGACGCCGTATTTTTCGCCTCTGTCATAATGTATCTCCGATGATGGCCCGCATGGCCCGATATCGCCCATCGACCAAAAATTGTCCTTCTTGCCGAACCGTAATATCCGTCCGTTTTTCAACTCCGGAGCTATCTTTCCCCAGAGCCGAACGGCATCCTCATCGTCTTCATACACGCTGACTGATAGGCGATCCCGGGAAAGACCAATTTCTTTTGTCACCCACTCCCAGGCGAATGCGATTGCTTCTTCTTTGAAATAATCTCCGAACGAAAAATTGCCAAGCATTTCAAAAAAAGTATGATGTCTCGCCGTGAACCCGACATTGTCCAGATCATTGTGCTTCCCGCCAGCTCGCAAGCATTTCTGCACGGTGGTAGCGCGCGGGAATTCGGATTTCTGCCGTCCGGTGAAAATATCCTTGAACTGATTCATCCCGGCATTTGTGAAAAGAATCGTCGGATCGTCGAACGGAATTACCGGCGACGAAGCCAGCAGTTTATGATTGTTACGGACAAAGTATCCGGTGAATGATTGTCGTATCTCGGCGGTTGTCATGTCAGTCGCTCTTCTCTGTTTCCTTCAGGAGCTTTTCAAAAGCCGCTTTAGCCGCGGTATATCCGATTCCTCGGCTCGAAAGGTAAGTATAGGCCCTGCGGCGGATCCTTTCAACATCTATCTGTTTTGACGAAAACAGTATGCGACGCCGACGCGAGAGCGCTTCATACGCTAATTCGCTCTCATCACGATCACCCAGCGCCATTTCCACGACTTGTTTCGCAAGGTTTTGCTCGATGAGTTTGCGCCTCAACAACGCGACCAGATAACTTCGACCAGCTGGCTTTCGTTCAAGCGAGATTCGAACCAATGTCGCCGCGACATGCGCGTCATCAAGAAGTCCACGTTGTTGATATTTCTTAATAATCGCGGTAACATGCTCACCCTCGAGTCCCTTGCGTCGGAGCTTGGCCCGTAATTCACCGATGGAATGCGGCCGCAAGGCCAACAGTCGGGCAACTTCCCGGTCACACGCCCCCTCTGCCGCCTCGCGTTCAAGTGCGACCGCCTGTGAGGCGGTTAATACGATCCCTTCTTTGAGCCGATGCTTTGCGACCAAGATCGCCTCAACAATCAGCGGCTCCTCACGATTGGACAGGGTTAACCTAAATCTTCCGCCCAATGGCGACAAACAGACGATTTTAACAGACGAATTCGCTTCCATCAAACTCCTTCATAGTCCGCTATAGTGCCGTATGTTACCGTCAACAAAGAAAATCGGTTGACATCGCCATTTGCTAACGGTTACTTTCTGCTAAGAAACCATGGTGGTAACTCTTTAGACGGCCAAAAGTTGAATTTGGCGAAAAAACAAACATCGCCTCAACTCTATAGAGCATACTAAGATTCAGGCCGTCATTGGTCAACCACGATACGAACATACGCGGGAAAGATATGGAACTTGATTTACAGGGCAACATCGAAAAATTCACGCTGGCCGAAATTCTTCAATTAGTCGCGGCGGGAAGAAAATCCGGAACGCTCGGAATTCAGCGGGATGACTCCATCGTTATGATCTATATCGATAAGGGTGAGATTATTTACGGATACGGACCGCGCCAGACATTTCATCTGGGTCAACTGCTCAAAGAACGCGGCAAACTGAACGCCCAGCAACTGGACGAAGCTGTACAGGCCCAAGCGCGAACCGAGAATACCCGTCGGCTGGGCGAAATTCTCATTCAGAAACAATTCATCGATCGGGCCGATCTTCAATCGGTAGTCCAAGAACAGGTAAGTGAACTTTTGTACTCGCTGTTGTCATGGCAGAGCGGCTCGTTTAAGTTCTATGAAAATCAATTTCCCACCGACGAAGAAATCACGGTGCGACTCTCGGTGGAAAATGTGATTCTCGAAGGACTCCGCCGCCTCGATGAACAGAATATGATCTCCGATACGCTTCCTAATCTCGATACCGTGTACGTGTTGTCCGCCTCGCAGGCAGGACGAAATCGTGCGGTAACAATGGAGGCCAACGAGTGGAATACTATGGCGCTTTTGGACGGCCAGCGTACCCTCGAACAAATAAGTCATACCAGCCAGCTCGGACGTGACGAGACTCTTCGCATTCTCGCTAAGCTCAAACTAGCGGGGATCATCACCGCTACCGAGCGAAAACCTGTGCCCGTCATTGAACCCGCGAAGGCGCTTGCGTCGGGAAACACCGAGGACCTCGAGGCAATGGTCAGACAACTTGCCCAACTATTTGAGAACTACCTTTCGGCAAAAACCGTCGCACGTCCGGCCGTGCGCAATGTCATCACTACTGTTTTGGGAGAACCGCGTTGAGCGAGATAGAGACACTCAAGCGGCTCGAAACGACTCTCGAATCGTTTCTGGAACGAGCGGTGTTTGTTAAATCCGAACGCATCAAAGCGCTCGCCGGAATCAATCGGCTTGATGATATCGCGCGCAAAGTAGTAGATGGCGACGATCTTACCGATTCAATCGGTCGCTGGTTCGCAGAACACAACCGGCTGTTGGCCGACGGACTGCTGACACCTGCCGAACAAAACCGAATAGCTGAACTTTTGGCCGAAATACGGCGGGAACTACGGGTAAACGAAGAATCCTCTCCGGCGGTGTATAAAATTGCCACGGAGATCGAGCGCTGGCGGGGTGGGCCAAAAACCACTGGGATCAAGCTGGTCCTAAAGCGAGGGCCAGAGACGGCCGAGCAGACCGACAGCGAGCCGACTATCTCCAAGTTTGCCAACACGTTAGAGAAAATCTCGGCTGTCTACTCAGACGTTTCAGCGGGCAAAAAGCACATTTTATCGATTTTGGACGATTCGCTGAAATCGGCAACCATACAGAAAAATCCTGACACCTTGATTTTGTCAGGTTTGTTGATATATTACCTCAAGCTCCGCGGATATAAAGTGGATCCGTTTGTGAAACGCCTCAAAGAGGCGGAGGCCATTCAAAGAGAGGACGTTGCCAATGCTTGACGCGTCCGAGAAGGCCTATTGTTTGGCGCTTTCAGCGCTCCAACGGAAACAATTCCGCGAGGCGAATAGTTATTTTATAGCGGCCGCGCCACATTTCCGGGAGAACCTGGAATTCGGACTTTTGCATCAGACCACAAGTCTGCTGTGTGAAGTGAAAACGCGGTTAGAGGCGCTTGAGGTCGACACAACAAACTCGAGATAAAGGAGTCGTTCCGGTATGGCAAAGAAACAGAGCTTCATGGACAAATCCATGAAGAAGAAGCTGGCGCAGTCCTGTCCAGTCTGTTCCAGCGAATTGCAGTTTATCAAGCATGTAAAAGCGGTAAGATCCGAAAACGGCGCGTGGAAATTTCGCTCCGTGAATACCGGCGTTTGCAAATGCAACGAAAAGGAAATCTACGTATAACCGTTGAGATTTTCTATTTCGTGCGTGGCGGTCGTCCTCGCCCGCCACGTTCTTGAGCAATTCATTTAGCCATCAAGTTTCCATTTTAAATTTCAGCTCTCGCGCAAAAACGGGAGGGCTTATTTGTTCCACGTCATGTCCACCTCGTGTTGGCATCGAGGGGTGTACTCAGGATAGATGAGTAACTATGATCAAATCGGATCATTCAGCAAAAGCCAAAGTCGATGTCCTCGGGCTTGGCATTATGCCGCTTGATATTCTGTTTTCGATTGATAGATTCCCCGAGCCGGGCGGGAAACTCGATGCCACAAGCATGGTCATTCAAGGCGGCGGTCCGATTCCCAATGTGTTGGTGGGACTATCTCGATTCGGATTGAAAACAGCGGTGATTGCCGCGCTTGGCGATGATTATGCCGGAGAGATCGGCCTGCGGGAAATCGCGAAAGATCGAGTCAACACCGATCATGTAGTAATTAAGAAAAAGCAACTGTCGGATACGGCCATCGGCTTCGTGGAACAGCAAAGTGGCCGCCGCACTATCGCCTTGCATCGTGGCGCGCGCGTTACGCGCGGTGATCTGAATACATCGAAACTTCCAATACCGCGACTTGTTCATCTGGATGGTCGTGATCTTGAGGCGTGCAGTAAGTTGGCAAAGTGGGCGCGCCGAGTCGGGGCAATCGTCACGTTTGATATTGGTTCAATACGAAATGATGTGTCCACGATTTTCCCGCTGGTCGATCACCTAATCATCGCCGATTCGTATGCGTTTCCGTTTACCGGCACGAAAACGGCGCGATCAGCGATTCGATTGCTGGCTTTGTTGTGTCCCGGTACAATTGTCGTTACCGAGGGAATTGTCGGATCTACCGGATGCGAGAAAGGTCGGTTTCAGAGTTATTCGGCGTACCGAGTAATAAATATCGATACTACCGGTGCGGGTGATGCTTTTCATACCGGATATATCTATGCTCTGTTGCACGGCAAACCAATGGCTGAACGGCTGAAATTGGGGGCCGCGACGGCGGCGCTCAAATGCACCAAACCGGGAGCGCGGACAGGTATTCCTACGCTCGCGCAGGTACGACAATTTCTTAAACGAAATCCCAAAACCTATGCTTGAAACCCTTACGATATTTGATCGCCAGCTATTCCATTTTATCAATGTTACCTGTGCCAATCCGGTCACCGATGTCATCATGCCACAGATTACGTCGGATTTGAATCTTCGCATTGCGTTTGGGTTGATCATCGTGTTGTTATTCTGGAAAGGGACTCGCGAGCGGCGGTGGCTGGTTGTTGGATCAATTGTCGCGCTGGCAATCAGTGATCTCACCTCCAGTTCATTGGTTAAACCGTTAGTTGAACGGCCTCGCCCCTGCCACAATCTTACCGACATAAACTTGCTGGTCAACTGCGGCGCCGGCTTTTCGATGCCGTCATCGCACGCCGCCAATGCTTTCGCCCAGTGGATGTTCTGGTCGGCGACAGTTCCAAAACTGCGCTGGCATCTCTTTGTCGTGGCGTGTCTTGTTGCGATAAGCCGACTATTTGTGGGCGTTCATTATCCCGGAGATATTCTGATCGGTGGATTAATTGGAATACTCGTTGGCGGAATTGTGTATGCGGTAGAGCGTCAACTACTGAGCCGAGCTTCGCGTTGAAGGCAGGAATCACTGTGCCCCTTAAAATTGAAATTGCCCGTGGCGACCTTACTAAGTCCGATACCGAGGTAATAGTCAACGCGGCCAATAACGAGTTCTGGATGGGTTCGGGTGTGGCCGGAGCGATCAAAGAGGCAGGTGGTGAAATGATAGAAGAAGAGGCAATGAGTCATGGCCCCGTAATGCCAGGGGAAGCGATTTTTACCGGCGCCGGTCGGCTTCCGTTCAAAGGCGTAATCCATGCCGCTGTGATGGGCCAGGATTTGCATACCCGCGATACTCTCATTCGTCAGGCGACAATCGCCAGTCTTAATGTGGCCGAGAAATACAAAATCAGATCGCTGGCGTTTCCGGCCTTTGGTACCGGAGTCGGGGGTTTTCCGATTACTGCCTGCGCCAACATCATGATTACCGCTGTTCGCGGGATGGAATCACGGCTCTCTTGTATTGAAAGAGTGGTATTCTGCTTGTATAACGACGTGGCGTGGAAAGTATTTCGTGATGCGCTTGAAAAAATCGAGCGCGAATAATCACCGACGAATACGCGCCCGAAACTGACCGTCGAACCTAATTGGCGTTCCGCTGGAATTAACGAATTTTCCATTCAGCGAAGCAAAGAGATGCTCTTTGGCAATCGAATCGATAACTATGCGGCCTGAATCGGGCAAGAATATCTTGTCTTTCGGTAACAGATTATACCGGCCAAGCGTCTGAACAAATGAGCGAGCCTTGAGATCGAAAGCGCCTGCTTTAACTGGATCGATCAGTTCCACAAAAAGGCGCACTTTCAGATACTCGTCATATCCAAGCATTCCAGTGGCCGGGAGATTTATCTGTTCGCCTCTCGCCGAGGCCATAATGACCAGACATTTCCCGTTTCCCGAAATGACTTTTTGATCGTTGAAAGGATCACCCAAACGGGCATTGAGCAGATATTGTGTCTGCTCGACCTTGAGTCGCCTCCGGGCATTGTCGGCATCCATATAGAACGCCAGCCGATACCGCGAGGCGCATCCGAAAATGGTCAACCCGACCAGAGTCGAGGCGATGAGTAGGCGAAAGTTCATACGATCCAATAACGGGTTTCAGAGCAAACTGTTCAAGAGAGAATTACCAGAGGGCAGAATGCCTCAGAGCGGCATTTCGACGATACGGTATTTTTTCGCGAGCTTTCCGCCCATTTCAGCCGCCGACCTGACCATAAGTTCGTTGGTTTCAAGAGTCCAGGAAAGCTCGGCGGTCAGGTAGCCACGAGCCGCGGCGGCATTGTAGGTCGCGACAAAGAACATCATATCGACTGCCCGTCGCTGAAACTCCGGAATGACACCCATGGTAATCATCCGAACAGCTGTCACTTTATTCCTGATCTTTGTGTGCCACAAAAGTTTGAGGAGCCCAAATGGAAACAGGCGTCCCTTGAGGTGGATAAGCGCCTGATTGATATCAGGCAACGCCACCGAAAAAGCAACGGGTTTACCCTCATATTCGGCGAGAAAAATAACTTCGGGATCAGCTATTTGTTTAAGCAGTCCGCACATATGGGTGAACTCAATTTCGTCCATCGGGACAAAGCCCCAGTTTGGAGCCCATGCGGCGTTGTAGATGGCGTTAAGACGTTTTACTTCGTTGTCGAAATCATCCATCTTGAGTGTGCGAAGGGTGATCCGGGAGCGCTCCTGCATCTTTCCGACTACCCGCTCGATCCGCTCGGGAATACCGTCAGCTCGGGATAATTCCCATGCCAACAAATCCATAACTTTCTTGAGCCCAAATTTTTCAGCCAATTTAACCTGATATGGGAAATTCCAAGTCATCATGACAGTCGGGGATAGGTCGAACCCTTCTATCACGAAACCGATTTCATGGTTGGTCGAAAAATTCATCGGACCGCGCATTTTTTCCATCCCCTCTTTTTTGAGGGTGATCATGGCTACTTTCAGAAGCCGCGAGGCAATGTCGAAATCGTCGGGGGTATCGAAAAATCCGAAGAAACCGGTCTGTTCGTGTTGGTACTGATTATGAGCGAAATTGACACAAGTGGCGATTCGCCCGCACACCTGGCTGTCGCGCATGGCCAAAAACAACTTCACCCGCGCTGTGCGAAAAAATGGATTCTTCTTCTCATCAAAAAACTCCTTACGCTCCATCAGGAGCGGAAAAACATATTGCGGGACATCTTTATAGAGCTTGAAAGGGTATTTGATAAACGCGCGGAGTTGGTCCGAGGATTCAACTTCGACAACTTCAATGGTGCTTGACATACTTTACGAAATCAATCCGTATTTGCGACCGACCCGAGCCATGACTTCGACCACTTTATCCAAATGTTCGTCGGTGTGGGTGGCGGTGTACGAGGTCCGAATCATCCCCTGTCCCGGAGGCACAGCAGGTGTAATGACCGGGTTGCTGAACACGCCGTTGTCGTAGAGGTCGCGCCAAAACTGGAAACACTTGATATCTTCGCCGACCCGAATCGGCACAATCGGGGTCTGCGAGTGACCGATATCGAATCCGAGCCGTTTGAATTCCATTTGCATACGGCGGGCGTTCCGCCAGAGATGCTCGCGCCGCTCAGGTTCGGCCTCTACGATATCGAGCGCCGCCAGCACTGCCGCGGTCGACGACGGGGTCATCGACGCTGAAAAAATGAGCGCTCGGGCAGTGTGTTTGATATAGTCGATCACTTTGCCGTCGCCGGCGATGAACCCGCCAAGCGAAGCAAACGATTTTGAGAAAGTTCCCATCACCAAATCGACATCATGTACCAAACCAAAATGTTCGGCAGTACCTGCCCCGGTCGGACCAAGCACACCGACCGAATGTGCGTCATCTACCATGACCTTGATGCCGTATTTTTTCGCGATCGACACCACCCCGGGCAAATCGATGATGTCTCCTTCCATCGAAAAGACACCGTCAACCACGATCATTATGCCGCCGCGCGTGTTGATCCGGCGGACATTTTTAACCACCCGCTCGAGGTCGTTCATGTCGTTATGGGCGAATTTATAAGTCTTGCCGTACGAGAGGCGACAGCCGTCGACAATGCAGGCGTGATCCTGGCGATCAATAATCACGGCATCATTTTTCCCTATCAGACAGGAAATGGTCCCCAGATTAGTCTGAAAGCCGGTCGAAAAACAAAGGGCGGACTCACGTTGGACGAACTTGGCGAGGCGGCGTTCAAGTTCAATATGCAAATCAAGAGTGCCGTTTAGAAAACGGGAGCCGGTGCATCCGGAACCATATTGGAGCGCGGCATCGGCCGCCGCCTGTTTGACTTTGGGGTGATTGACCAACCCAAGGTAGTTATTCGAGCCGACCATGATGCATTTTTTTCCGTCGACGATGACTTCGTTGCCGGGTGCAGACTGGATCGGATGAAAATACGGATAAATGCCCAACGCCCGGACTTCATCGGGCGCGGTGAAATTGTAACATTTCTCGAACAAATCCGGATGGGTGACTTCGGTCATTTCCTGGGCCTTCAAGGCATCTCCTTGTGCAGAATAGATCACATCCCCAAGTAGGGGGCTTCGGGAACCCTGTATTCAAAGCGATTTGGGTCGGTTTGTCAAGCGGCTTAAAGACTGGGCGTGGATAGCCCTGTCCGGCCTACCAAGCAAAGACTATCAATCCAAATAAGTTACATTGGCGTGGCTCAGGTTTTTATTGACACCGCAATTTCGTTACGGGTCAAAACGAAGCGAGATTGCGGGGTCGCACCGAAGAAGTAGCTTCCCTCAACAAGCCCCTAAGCGGGAATGACGATTTGTGTCAAATCGCCTTTGAGAGTTATTCAACATGCCCAGAGATGTGGGTCACACGCTCATTTTCGGAGATTCGCAGGATTCAACTTCCCTCCTCAAATGCAAAAACGCCGGCGCGGGTAGCGTCGGCGTTTCATGTAGCAATTATCTATGAAAGGTTTAGAGTTCTCGCCATGCGATTTTCTCCAGATCCTCGCTCACCGGACCACTCTTTTTTGATAAATTGCGGTCATAATGGAAGGATTCGTTATTATCCATCATGATTTTTGAGCCAATAAGAGAGCCGTAGGCGATACCGTTGTTTGAAACCCAGACCTCGTTGTCGGGCCCATAGTATGATCCCCAGAACGAGCCATTGTTCTCGATTATTAACTCTCTGGTTCCGGGCGGGCACCCATTGGCTCCAAAAACTGTCACATTGCCCGGTGCGCCGTTATTGTTAAATCTGGAGTTATTACGCAGTGACATCTGTTTCTGAACATAGATGATGACCTTCGCACCGGGGGCAACCGTAATAGTGGCATTATTGTCAGCACGGAAATCATTAAAGTAATACGTTCCCGAGGCCAATTGCAGAGTCGCATTGTTGCCCATCGTAAGGTTCTTGGTGGTACTGTTAAAGGTATAGCCCGAGCCGGTTAACCCCGCAGGAGCCGAATTACTTGCCCTGGCCTGATCAAACGCCGACTGCGGTATTGACGGAACTTCAGCGGGAGCCGATTTGGAAGTTGTGTCGCCAGTCACTATTGCCTTGTTGATCGTGATACCTCCGGCCAGCGAAGTTGACACGTTGCCATTGATTTTAACATTCTCTTGCAACACGATTATTCCGTTAGAACCGATATCGCCCTCGATAGGCAACTTGGTCGCGGCATACGTTCCGGAGTCCGAGGAATAGGAGTCGGTGGTCGCGTTGTTCATCATGTCGATTCTGTCTTTGGCGAAGAGCGCGTATGTGTATGGATATGTTACCTCAGGCACCAACCACTCCTCGATTGCGCCGGAGGCCTCTTTCATCGTGGCTGTAGCGCGGAGAATGACTGTGTCGCCAAGTCCGGGCTGAATAGAATCCGTGATGACTGTCACAGCATACGTACCACCCGAAAACGCGACATTTGCGAACCCGGAAGTCCAGTTGGAATTTCTGTCCAACTCAATTTCGGCACGATGGATTCCCGCCTCTGCCACATAGAACGCCTGCTCCGAAGCAAGCTGATTAAACGACAGATCGGTGTCGGTCTTCGCCGAATTGAGCGACATGGTGATTGCCACAGACAGACAAATCATGAGCAGAAAAGTCACCAATAGGGCAAAGCCATTTTCGTTTTGACGCATTGTAAACATCGACTTCTCCTCAGGACTTATAGTTTCGTACCCAAACCTGGGTCGTATCGCTTGCCGTTCTATATCCGTTGTGGTACTCGTATGATGCATCAGGTAGCGGAGCAACAGTAGTCAGCGCGATCCTGATACTTCCGCTGTCTATCATCTGGTAGGACAAGTTGGCGATGTAATCTGAAAACACCGACGGTTCGGCGCTATTGGTTTTGCGCATCAGTTTCTTTGGAATCAAGCCTTCCGGAAACTGATCGATATTGGCCAACTCCCAAGTTGTATAACTTGCCATGTAATATAGTGTGGTGTCCACCGGCTTGGTTACGCTTGTAAAAACAAACAAACTATCCGCTCGAATGACATACGGCTGTGAATGCTCCGGGATTTTGAAACCGGCCATTTTCAGGGCTGAACTCAATTCATCCAGCGTCGCCCGTGTCGTCTGTTGCATTTCTGATATCTGTTGCTGAGATATCGTCTGTTGGTGCATACCAACGAAGAACTGATATGCGCCGGATGAGACAACACCCATCAAGAGTATTGCAATCATTACTTCGGTGAGCGAGAAGCCCCGGTTTGAGCCGAATTTGTGTTTGTAGTGTTTCATAACTAGACATGTTTCTTTATAAGGGTCGAAACTTGCGTGGATCGAATCATACCTGCGTCGTCTCGCCATGATATAGCAACGTCAACTTTACAAGCGCCACCCGGAATTGAGGCGTCGGTTGTGCTGTCAAGCATCGACGTTTGCCGGCTATACATACCTTTCAGCAGATTTTCGGTCTCATAATGCGGCAAAGCTGGCAACGGCTCGAGACCCTCGATTGATTCCAACTTATCACGGGCCAGCGAGGCGGCTTCGGTGAAGCCGCGCGATACACCGTTAGTTCTCACCGTATTGACAGCCAACGGAGCCAAGCCGAGCAACCCAAAGCCCAGTATCAGCATACTGACCAGTACTTCGAGTAAACTTATCCCGGATTGATGGCGTAATTTGTTTTTGACCATAGCTTCTCTACCTCATTCTGTATAACATAGCTTGCAAGATAGATGCCCACCGTCCAAGAGTTAGCGCAACTCACTGCGACACAGCGGAATGAAAGGAATAACGAATTAAGCTGTAGTTGATTCAGATATGGGGTTTAGCCCATACAGTGTTGATAGCACGGTAGGCGAGTTTTGTTGAAAATCTTTCGATACTGTCATCGCGTGGCCCGCTCTTCACGGAGCGTCGCTATCTCGCTTTTTTGAACAGTCCCCGTATGCCCCACTGAAGGTGCTGGCTGGCAGGCAGACGAGGACGTCTACCTTGCTCTTATGTGATTCTACTTCGCGATTTCTAATTCAAAATCCCCTTGTGCCACTGCCGGATTTCTGCTTTAATCCGCATAAGATTATCGCCAGTTAAGGACTATTGAAGAAACAGGACGGAACTACTTTATATGAAAAAAATCCTCGTTACCGGCGCGCTTGGACAGATAGGGTCAGAACTGACTATGGCGCTCCGCAATCATTACAAAGATCGCGAAGTTATCGCCACCGATATCCGGATGCCCTCCGACGAACATCTGCGCGACTCCGGACCGTTTGAGTTTCTCGACTGCACCGATCCGAACCATATCACACGGGTCATGCAGAGGTTCGATATTGGCACGATCTATCATCTTGGGGCATTGTTGTCGGCCGTCTCTGAAATGAAACCGAATACTGCCTGGCATATAAATGTTACCGGGCTGTACCATATTCTCGAAGCCGCCCGACAGTATAAGTGCGCGATATTTTTCCCAAGTTCGATCGGCGCGTTCGGTCCGACCACGCCTAAAATCAACACGCCGCAGGACACGATCCAGCGTCCCGACACGATGTACGGGATTACCAAAGTTACGGGTGAACTGTTGTGTGATTATTATTTCAAGAAATTCGCGGTCGATTGTCGCGGCCTCAGGTTCCCCGGACTCATCTCCTACCAGACCGAACCGGGTGGTGGCACGACCGATTACGCCGTGGAGATTTTCTACGAGGCGGTCAAACACAAACACTATGTCTGCTATCTTCGGGAAAATACCTCGCTTGATATGATGTATATGCCGGATGCTCTGCGCGCTATGATCGAACTGATGGAAGCCGACGGCTCACAGTTGGTTCATCGCAATGCGTTCAACGTGACAGCTATGAGTTTCACCCCGGCGCAACTTGGACGCGAGATTCAGAAACATATTCCGCAGTTCGGAATGGAATATAGTGTCGATCCGGTTCGGCAGGGGATCGCCGACTCCTGGCCGGATAGCATGGATGATTCCGCGGCCCGTAACGAATGGGGCTGGAAACCGAAGTACACGCTCTCAGCGATGACTAAAGATATGATCGCCCGCATCTCCGAACGGGTCGGCCTGCCGCAGGAACAAAAAGCACGATAATCAAAAACATCAGGAAATAGTTATGCCACTTGATAGATTTGCCGCTGTGCTCACTCAGGAAATCGACGCGCTCAACACCGCCGGAACCGCCAAAGGACCGGAAAAAGTAGTCACCGAAGTCATTCGCCCATCTGGCACGAAAGGCCCGCGTTTTCGGTTGGCAGGATTCGGAAATCGTGAGTTCATACGTATGAATTCCAATTCGTATCTCGGGATGTCGCTCAAAGAAGAAGTAATCGCCGCCGAGGAAGCCGCCACCCACAAATACGGCGTCGGGCCGGGAGCCGTACGATTTATTTCCGGCACCTACGAACCCCATGTCGAGCTTGAAAAAAAACTGGCCGCTTTTCATGTCCGCGAAGCCTGTATGTTGACCTCGGCCGCGTATACCTCGGTGGTCGGCATCATGGTGTCGTTGGTAAAGCCGGACACCGGCGTAATCTCGGACGCGCTCAATCACAACTGCATCATCAACGGCATCCGGCTGGCTCAGCCACGAGTGAAAAAAGTCTACCCACATCTGGACCTGACTGCACTTGAGAACCAGATCAAAGAGTGTGTCGGACAAGCGCAGAGTTTGCTCGTCATCACCGACGGCATTTTTTCGATGCGCGGTGCCGTCGCCCCGCTGGCTGAAATCGCGGCGATTGTTAAAAAATACGACAATCAATTTCCCGGGAATATTGTGCTGATAGTAGATGACTCGCACGGTGTCGGTGGGTTCGGCAAGACCGGACGGGGAACCGAGGAATATTGCGCCGCTGAAGGAATAGATATTCTTGTTGGTACTCTGGGCAAGGCATTCGGTGTCAACGGCGGGTATATCGTATCTTCACAGGCGGTGATTACCTACCTTCGCGAAAAGAATCCGCTCTACATTTACACTAATCCTATCACACCACCAGAGGCCTGCGCCGCTATAAAATCTCTTGAAATTGTGCAAAGTCCCCGTGGCGGCGAACTGTTGAGCCACCTTCGCGCCATGACTGCTCGGTTCAAAAAGGGGTTGATCGATCTTGGGTACGAAACTATTCAGTCAGAGCATCCGGTGGTGCCGCTTTTTGTCCGCGACACCGAGCGCACAACCAAACTGGTTAGATTCTTGCTCGACCACGATATTCTCGCGACCGGACTGAATTTCCCAATCGTTCCCAAAGGCGACCAGCTGGTGCGTTTCCAGGTCAGCGCCGACCACACTCCGGAAGATATCGACAGAGTACTTTTCGTCCTCGCAGAATTCAAGAAGGCGAACTGAATAAATTAGTGAGAGGCAGACTTCCCTGTCTGGCAACTGGGGCGGACGGGGGGGCTACCGCCTACAAAACTAAAATAGACTGCTTATTTCGGCGGATGGAGCATGGTCGGGAATCCCGGACCGGTCGCTCGATAGAGCGTCATCGCTTCTTCGGGGGTCATTGATATCACAAGCGTGACCTCGCCAAATGGCTTCTGAATCTTTTGCGAAAGATTGATCATAGTATTTCGAAACGACGTTTTCGGTATTCCCTGAATATCAGTGTGAACCTCCAAAATCAGGCCGTCTTCCCATACCAACTGAAATCGTGAGGGTATTTCCCTTTGAAGTCGCTCCGGGTCTACCTTGACCACTTCGCCTACAATCCTCAAGACCGAATCAGGGGTTTTGTCTTTGGAGGAAAATAAGTGTTTTTCCACAACCGGCCGCACGTATCTGTTATCATCGGATAAAAACTTGCGCGCAAAGGCCTGAATGGCAGAGGAGTCGGTCGTTGACAGCGTGATCGGACAACCCCAAACAACTGCGCCTTTCAATTTCAGCCAGAGTTCCTTATCGACGAAATTGACATCAAGATACGGCTTCTCCGCCTGAGCCAGTTTAAGCTCGACCAGTGTCATGGCATATTCCGTGACTAGCGAGGATCCTGCGCTACTGCCGGCGGTTGAGTTCTTTCCATCGCCTCCTGATCCGCAGGATATCAGCGAGACACTTGTAATTGCAAGACAGGCAGTAATGGCAATAATGTAGGTCAAATATTTCATGAATAATCAGAAGATATAAATTTGTGTTCCCATCTGGACTTTCTTGAAAATCTTGTCGAGCGCTCCAGCCTCAACCCGCACGCACCCGTGAGTGACATTTACGCCCAGCAACCGTTCGTAAATTGTGCCGTGAATAAAATATCCGTCTCCGAATCCAATTGCGTAGTCGCCCATCATTGCAGGGTCGAGACGATCTCGTTCACTTTTCGGGATCTTCTCGCCTTCCTCAATAAATGCCCAGTCCGGCTTACGCCACCAGGGTTGAGTAATCTTGCTTGTAACTTTGAATACTCCCAGTGGCGTATCAAATACCCACTTTTTGCCTGTTACGGAGTCAATCAGTTCACTTCCGGACCCAGTCGAGCAGTTGGCCTTGATGATCACCGAGTCGCGCGTGCGATAATATATTTTGCTGGCGTGGGTGTCGATGACTATGTACGCCGAGGTTGGGCGAAGTTTAGCAAGCGACTTCTTGACTGTATTCACCTCGCGTTGAGCTTTTTTGGCGTCCGCTGAAAGAGCGGGAAGTGAATCCAGTCGCACCGGGATATTCGCCGCGATTTCTTCTTCGGTCGGTGTCTGCGTGTACCAAAGTAAGGCCACCACACTGATGATAATCAACGCGACAAAAGAATATATGATTCCACGTATCATGGCCAGTTTGTCGACCTTCTTACAATAGTAACCGGAGTGCCGTTAGTTACAAAACTCAAAATATTATCCATATCCTTATTGGTCAATGCTACGCACCCCTCGGTCCAGTCATTTCCTTTGCCACCGTCGCCATGAATCTCAATCAAGCCACCGATCCGGGCTCGTGCTGAAATGATCCCCATTTTTTTGTTTTCGGCGAAGCGACGGCGATCCGAATCATTAGGATAATCCAGCAGGAGCGCCTTGTAATACTTGCTGGATCGAATCTTAACCTGTACTACCTGATATTTTCCTTCCGGAGTGGCACCGTCGCCAGAGAGCAACTTTTGATGGGCAGAGTTATATCCAAGCTCGCAGTCATAGGTTTTTATTAATTTTCCGGCCCGCACAATGAATGTCTTGTGCGCGGCTTTGTCGACAATAACAGCGTACCCGCCACCAGCGCGAGATTCGCTGAGTGTCTGGTCTACCCAATTACGCCAAACCGCCAGACGTTTGGTGTCGGAGTCGGCAAAATCGGCAGACAGCACAGACAACTGACGAAGCGCCTCGTTTCCTTTGGTGATAGCCCTGATTGATTCGTCGTACTCGGCCCGGTTGTGTAAGCTTTGCGCGACATGGCGCTGAAGATCGGCCGCTTTGGCGTATCGTTCGAGTTTGTATCGGGCCAGTGATCCGTTGACCGATTCAGTCCAGTTGTTGATTTCATTTTGGAGAACATCGATTCCCGATTTGGATATAAACGAAACCCGGCCGATGCTATCTTTTGTTCTCGCGGTGGCGTCATCGGCTGTAAGCACCGCCAAATTCAATATTGAATCAGCAACTTTATAATCCCGCAATGGTCCGAGCCGTCCGTTCTGACGGGCTATTTCGAGCCAGCCGTTTTGCACCAACTGTTCGGCCTTTCGGTACTCTGGCTGGGCATACCGGACCGCGCCCGCCTTGGCCGCCACGGCCAGATGGGTTTTGGCGTTTTCAAGCGAACTCATCGGCGGTTTGTCGCACCCGGAGATAAACGCCAGAGTGGCGGCCAAAAGCCCCAACCGTCGAAAATGGAAAGAAAAAGATTTTGCTGTTACTTTCATACGTCCGCTCAATTTATACAAATAAAAAGCGGGAAGACCGTAAAACTAACGGTCCTCCCGCAATATCGACATAATCGGATAATCCGATTACCGTCTTACTTTTTCTTCTTCTGAGCCGCGGCGGCGATCTCGCTCATCAGCGAACGCGCCTTGGTGATCACGGCTTCGACTTTACCTTTGGCAACCATATACCGGCCACCATTGTAGTCGGCCTGTACGTCGCCGAACTGGGCGCCTACACCGGCCAAGTCATTCTTGATCAACTCGATATCGGCCTTGTTTCCCTTGCCGACTGGCGCTTTGGCAAGCGCCGCGTTGGTGGAATCAAGCACCGCCTGGGCTTCAGCCAAAAGGGCTTCGACCTGAATGCGAACTTTTTCCTTCTCGGTCGCGGAAGTCTGCGCGGCCTGCTTCAAAAGAGCGTCGGAACGGACAAACATATCCTTCGAGGCCCCATAGCTACGGAACAGAGCAAACTTGGCATCCTGTTCGGTCTTGGCGGCGTTAGCGGCGTTAAGCGTGTCCTGGGCCATGCGGAGCGCATCCGGGGCGTAGGTCTCTGATTCGGCCTGTTGAGCGGCCGTCAATGACGCCTGCGCACCAGCCATTTCAGCTTCGGGAGCTTTGCTACAACCGGCGAATACTGCCAGCAGGGCAAAGACCGCGAGAATCGCTGAAATCTTTTTCATTATCGTTTCCTTTCAAGATGGGCGCGCGGTTTCTTGCCGCAATCACCCGGGTTATAGAAATTAGTTTCTATTTCTTTAGTCGGGATTATTCTCCCCGGCTCTTTTTCTTCAATTTCTTCAATGAGTTTGTGAATAATATCTCACGCCGAGACAAATATACATATTCCCATTTTGAGAGCCGGAAATAACCGTTCCACTATGGTTATGTCAACCCTTTTTTTGGATTTAGCATCTTAGTTGTCACTAAATCTGAATCACCCAAAATCAAAAACTGCTTCTCGCCGTAACTATAAGTATGTCAACAAGTTGCGGTTGCGACGTCTTCGGCGCTGTCACCCTGAGTTCTTGAAGGTCAAACCCCTGACGCGTGTCGAGGCATCAGGGACCATCTCCTGACGCTCTTTCCGTACGCGATGGGTGTCCGTTCACCTACCACGTTCTTGTCGGCGATCCTTGCGGTCCCGATACTTCCGCTTGTCTACAGAAAATGCAAAGAGAATCAACTATCGATCGTCACACTATCCGGAAGCTCGTTTCGATCATCAGAGCTTCTTGGAAAATGTCTCGACAATTCCGCGCCTATCAAATCAATCGCCTGAATAATTCCCTCGGCATGTTTGTTCGCCTTTAGCCCGGCCATTATCAGACCTTGTGGCGTATGCCAGTATTCCGCGGGAAGTTTTAGGGCTATCGCTTTATCCGCAACGACTGCCGCGTGGCATTCTTCAAGCGAAACGAATATGAGAACGCCGGTCTGCCCAGTGGTAGGTGTGAGTTTGCCAAAATGTTCGAGCGCGTGAGTCCAAACAAGCAGTCGTTTTCGCTCCGGTCGCATGAACACCCAGCGATACGAAAAATATGTAACGACAAATCCGACCACGCTCCACAAGATCGCCTGCGAGAAATTGAAGTATGTCCCCCAATCGTCCTGATGGGTCAGCCACAATGCCAAAAGCATTGCGAACACGGCGATTGCCGATGAAACGCCAAGACGCTCCCACAACCAATAGTGCGATCGGGGCGCAATTGTCACCGCCAGTTCACCGCTGGTTTGCGACTCCGCCTGCTTGACTGCCGCTTCGATTGCTTTCAGATCAATTGAAGAGAAATATTTATCAACCAATTTGGGCATATCACCATCCTCCCGACGAGCCACCACCACCGGATGATCCTCCGCCGAACGAAAATCCTCCACCGCCACCCCCCCTGCCACCGCCAAGTCCTCCCATGCCACCCATTCCGCCCATCCACCAGTTCCCCGGGCCTCCACCTCGAAGCGAGCGGCGACGACGAGATATCATGCTCATAAGCATCATTCCAATGAATAAGGCGCCGAATATCGGGAACCCTTTGCGGACTTTTTCTTCTTTATCGTTGGTCCCGGCCGGTTTGTACTCACCGCCAATGGCAATCACAATCCCGTCGATCACTGCTTCTACACCACCGGCATAGTCGTTCTTTCGAAAGCCGTCGGCCATCGGCGATTTTCGACTGACCAGCCGCCCGGCTTCCAGATCAGTAAGTTCCCCTTCAAGTCCGTAGCCGACCTCGACCCGCGCCTTGCGGTCTTCGATTGCGACCAAAAACAATACGCCATTATCCTTAGCCGCTTTCCCGATCCCCCACTTCTTGAAGACATCGTACGCGACACCTTCAAGAGCGTTGCCGTCAAGTGACTTCACAATCAGAACGCCGATCTCGTTACCCGAACCGTTGCGGTAAGCGAGTATCTTTTGGCTCAGTCGTTCTCGTTCGCCATCCGACAAGATTCCAGCTTGATCGTTGACCGGGCCGGAATAGCTCGGCACTTCAAAAGCGCCGACAATTCCAATGGCAAACGCCAAAAAAGCGACAACCGCCAATAACACGACGGCGATTCTGCCAATCCTATTTGGATTCAAAGACATCCTTCACACTCGGCGCAGTCTGCGCCCCCGCCTCAGCCGCGAAATAGGTCTTTTCGTAGGCGAATCCAAAGATGGCCCCGGCCGCCAGCGCGCGAATACCACTCTTGCGATAGACGTTGTATTCACGAACAGCTTCGTTAAAGGCGCGGCGTTCCTGAGCTATCCGGTTTTCGGTCCCCTCAAGTTGAGTCATCAGGTCCTGATACGCCTGCTCACCTTTGATTTCCGGGTACCGTTCGACAACAACATTTATGAACGAATTTAGTTGACGCGAAAGCTGATTAGAGATTGAATCCAGCAGACCCGGATTCTGCCTGAGCAGAGCGGAATCGAGCGATCCCTTCATATCAATCACCCGTTGACGCATGGAAATGACATCGGTGAGTGTCTGTTGCTGACGCTTCATGAAATTGTCCACGCTGGCCACCAAATTCGGAACCAGATCGAAACGGCGCTGGTAAACATTCTGTACCTGACCCCACTGGGAAGTGACTGCTTCATCGCGGGTGATAAGCCCGCTTCGGCCGCTCCAGATCATCACGGCCACCACGACGATCAGCCCGACCAACACTGCCAGAACTATGCCAAAAACTTTCACAGATTACTCCTTCTCGGCGGACACGCCGCCTATTTCAGACAACTACTCGCCATCCTTCACTTTATTCAGTGGCTGAATCATCACCTATCCTATAAGGATGCGACTTGAAGGTAGATTGTCGCCAACTGTCAGTCAAGAAAGAACGGTAGGCCTAATCTTTGGGCGTGGCGGACATAGAAGGGCGCATTTCCTATTGTATACGGGCAGACGTCCCCGCCTGCCCGTATACTACCTGTTACCAATTCCACCGTGAAATAGTTGACTTTTTTAGTCGCCTCCAAATAGATTGTCCCAAATGGATAATCTTTTCAAACTATGACCGACCGCCGCGTTCATATCGTCATTTTGATCGCGATTGCGTTGATAGCGGGAGCATTGCTATATCAGTACCGGCTGTTCTTTCACGATGACGCCTACATTTCGCTTAGGTACGCACAGAACTTTCTAAACGGAAACGGGCTTTGCTGGAACCCCGGTGAACGGGTGGAAGGGTACAGTAATTTTCTTCTGGTGATTATTGTCGCGGCGCTGGGACAACTGGGGATGGATTTGGTATTGGCCAGCCGAATAGTGGGAATCCTTTCTTTTGTACTGTTGATTGCGTTCATCTACCGGCGCTCCTATCGCGCCGGGCAGATATTGGGCGACAGGTGGCTTTGGACAATTCCAGTGATACTCACCGCTACCGCCCTTCCGCTGGTAATCTGGTCGATGGGCGGATTAGAAACAACGCTGTTTGCTTTGCTCATCACGGTCGGAGCAATGCAGTTTGCCGACGGACTGGAGGATGAAAAGCTACCGTTGGTTGCCGCCGGCGTGATGCTTGGGCTGGCTTCGCTTTGCCGTCCCGACGGGCTTTTGTTTGTGTGTATCGGATTTGTCGTGGGTCTTGGGGCGGGACTGATAGCGAAGCGTCGAATTGACGGGCGACTGTGGGGGTTTTTGGCCGGGGCCTTTTCTCTCGTTCTGCCGCATCTTATTTGGCGATACACGTATTACCACAGTTGGCTTCCAAATACGTATTATGTGAAAGCGGCCAATCTGGGCGAGGTAGCATCCTATGGATTGTCGTATTTCAGAGAATATTTTTTGGCTCTTCCATTTTTGGGAGTATTGTTGGCGGTGAGTGTTTTGTGGGGAATTATTCATAGAAAGGTAAACGCAAGATCCGTCTGGTATCTCATCGTTATTGTTGCGTATTCAGCGTATATCTTTGCCATAGGCGGCGATCATATGCCGGCGTTTCGTCTTATTGCTCCATTGGTACCACTAAGCGGCTGGCTGGTCTTTGAACTTCTCTCGGCATCGGCGGTAATGCGGCGAAATATTGTTGGCGCGGCGGTGACGTTGGGGTTGCTTTTACTTTGCGCCGTACAACTGTTATACCCGGCAGAAAAATACCGACGGGCAAAGATACGCGACGGCGCCGCGTTTTTGGGATCGGAAGTTGGCAAATATATCAACGCTAATTGGCTTGAAGGTAGCTTGGTGGCGCTCAACACTGCCGGTTCGACGCCGTATTATGCGCCGAAGCTCCGTTTTATCGATATGCTGGGACTAAACGACACAACTATTGCGCGTCGCCAAAATGTTCCTCTTCGCACCAAAATGCAGGAGTGGCCTGGACACCGCAAGGGAGACGGAAAGTATGTTTTGTCGCGTAACCCGGACTACATTATTCTCGGGCCGTCGAATGGCGATTATGCCACTGAGTACCTTTGGTTTCTGTCGGATTACGAACTGGTTGGCTCGAACGAATTTGTGCGAAAATATCAGGCCAATCGCCTCGTTATTACCATGCAGGACCCAGAATACATCAACTACATGGAGTCTAAGATTGGTGCCCTGCGCGTCATCTACTACGAGAGACGATAATAGTGATGAGAGATTGCTTTAGCCGGCTCACCGTCGGTGCCGCAGTTTGCGATTGAACTTTGTTACGCAAAGACCAATGCTTGTTCCGATTGCCGCGCCGGCAAGGACATCTGAGAAATAATGAACGTCGTACTCCATCCGTGACCAGGCGACTAGTCCTGCCAGAGTGTAGCAGGTAACTGTAACCCAGGTGCGGTGATAGTGGGCGGACATCACACTGGCGAGCGTGAAAGCCCGCATGGCGTGTCCGGACGGAAAACCATCGGCGCCACTGAACGGCTCAAAATGGCGCACACCCTGATTCTCCCACGGACGCCGTCGCCCGATCACTACTTTCAAGAGCGGCGCAACAACCGCCGCCGCAACGGTCGTGGCGCTGGCGGCGTCGAGCGCGGCAGTCTTAGAGGTCGAATCTTTGAAAATGAGACCTGCTCCATACCAGCCAATTATACAAGCGCTTGGATAATGACGGCCGAACGGCTCAATTCGCTGAGCGAACAGGTCGGTGGCATGATTGCGGTTACGTTGAACTAAACCTCCCATCGGCTTGTCGAGAAAAGCCATTGAAAGACCAATGGCCGAAGTCGCGACGCCAAAGCGAATCAAGTCCTTTTTGTGCCAGTGGGCGGGAGCAAAGGTAACGCGAGTGAAATCACGCGCGACAATAGAGGCGTACTTTTTAGAGAAGACTGATTCGGGTTGGGCGAAACCGTTTGTGACAAACATGCCACTTAGAAGAAGAGAGAGGATTCTTGCGCTATACTTTTTCATTATGCGTTCTTGGCTCAGTGGCCCACAGCTTGGGACCTGTTGAAAAAGTCCCACCACTACGTCATTGCGAGTGTCATCCCGCTACTGCGGGAGGACCGAAGCAATCTCTCCTTGATAACTGGTAGCTCACCGCTCTGCGGTGAGAATTCGCCGAAGACCCACCGCATAGCGGTGGGCTATCAAATTGTAGAGCACAACGAGAGATTGCTTCGTCGCGCCGAAGACGTAGCTCCTCGCAACGACAGAGAGTGGTGCATATTTCAACACTCCCACGTAGCAGTGGGCTACAAGAAAGCATTACAAAGCCAACCGATCAACTTCGGCCACCTGCTCAGAGAACCGCTTAAGCGTCGCCATCACCGGTTCGGGTTTGGTCATATCTACTCCGCAGATTTTCAAAAGTTCAATCGGGTGATCTTTCCCGCCCGACGAGAGCATCTCCAAGTATCGCGACACGATATCCTTTTCGCCTGAAAGGAATTTGTCCATAATCATCTCCGAGGCCGCGTACGAAGTCGCGTACTGATAGACATAGAACATGTTGTAAAAATGCGGAATCCGCGACCACTTGAGTTTGGACGATTCGTCAACCACCAAATCTGGGCCGAAATACTTTTGCAGGTAATCACCCCATAGCTGGGTCATCAGATCGGGCGACAAAGCTCCACCCTTTTCGACTTCCTCGTGAATCAAGAGTTCAAAATGGGCGTACATGATCTGATGGAAAAATGTCCCCATCGTGTTGTCCAAATACCGATTGAGGAGGTAGAGTTTCTGACGGACATCGGTAGCTTCTTTGATCAACAGTTGCATAAGAAGTCCCTCGTTGAGTGTCGAGGCGACCTCGGCTACAAATATGGAATACTGGTGCTTGGCGTAGTGCTGAGTTCGGTTGGAGAGATGCGAGTGCATAGCGTGGCCCATCTCGTGCGCCAGTGTGAACATGTTATCGACAGTGTCGTTGTAGTTCATCAACACATACGGATGAGCCGAGTAGTTCCCATAGCTGTAGGCGCCGCCACCTTTGCCGGGAGTTTCGTAGACGTCGACCCAGCGTGACTGCATCGCCTTTCGCAACGTCGAAACGTATTCACTTCCGAGCGGTGCGACCGCTTCAAGCAGGCGTTCGACCGCCCGGGGGTAATCGACCTCGTAGTCCTGATCTGGGAATAACGGGCAGACCATATCGTAGCCGCAGATTTCATCGAGCTGTAAGACTTTCTTTCGCAGGCGGGTGTAGCTGTGCAGTCCGGCCAGATTCGATTCAGTGGTGTCGATGAGTGCGTGATAAACTGACAGCGGAATATTGTTGCCATCGAGCGCGTTTGCCAAACAACTGTCGAACCGGCGGGCGCGGGTATAAAAAACATCTTTGTTGATCGAGCTGGATAGCGTGGCGCCTATCGTGTTCAAGTGGGCTTTGTATGGTTCGTAGAATTTTTCATGTGCATCGCGGCGGACACGACGGTCGTTGGATTCGATGAGTTTGGCATACCGCTGTTTGGTGAGCTGAACTTCATTCCCTTGTTCGTCAGTTATACTTGGATAGACAATATCGGCATCGTCCATCATGGAAAAGATGGCGTCCGGTCCGCGGCTGACCATTGAACTCATCGCCAAAACTTCTTCGACTTCTTCGGAGCGAATATGCGGCTTGGAACGGATAAGTTCTTCGACATAAAAATCGTAAATATCGGCGCGTGGGAATTGAGACGCCAGCTTGCGGAGCGCGGCGTCTTCGAGTTTCAGTAGTTCTGGCTCGATGTACGCCGTGGCCCCTCCGGCCTCGGCGCCGAGCATCGCGGCGCGGTCGGTCATCGCTTGATATTTGGAGACCCGGTTGTCGAGGTCTTTGTTCAGGTGAGCGTATTGATAGAGCGAATAGAGCGACTTGGACAGTTCGGTCCGGAGTTCGAGGCAATCCCACAGCACCTGCGGAGATTGGGCCAGGCGGCCAGCAAACCCCTTGAGTTTTTCGATCATCGCCTGCGCGGATTTGAGATCGGCCTCCCAGGCGGAGTCGTCGGCGTAGAGATCGGTTAGCCCCCAAGTATGTTGGGGGTCGATGGCGGCGCGATCGGGGGTGGTTTGTGTGTTAGAGATCGACATATTTCTCCTGAAGTTAATTTGCGTTGTTTTGTGCCAATAATATCGACCATCAGCCGGGCATTTGCAATATCACAATGACCGTCCCATTCCGTGGGCGGCAGACATCCTGTCTGCCCCAATACTCCGAACGGGCAGGTAGGATATCTGCCACGCACAAAGTCCTGAGCTTCGAAGGGCGCTCCCGCCATTAATTTCAGTGCGTGGTGAACGTCCTCGTGCCCACAAATTACCAAAAGAAGCTGGCCCAGCCACAAGAATACAATGAACGGTCGAAGTTGGTAGGTTGTTTATTCAATCGTAGCTGGATCGGCCCTACTTGGACTTGCGGAGCCGGCTCCAGTAGTACCAGTTGCGGTGGGCGGCGGGGAGATTGGGGTTTTCGGCTTGGGCGATAGCACACTGGAAGACATCAAGCACGCAGATATCATGTTTCTGGCCGGTGATCCGACAGATTTTATCGTAGAGCTTCTTGTAGTCTTGCCCTTTGAGCTGTTCCACTCGTGTTATACCGAGTTTTAGAAAATCTTCGATTGTGGCCGGGCCGACCGAGCGAAGGTCGGAAAGTTGGCGGCTGTCTTTGGGCATGGTCGGGTTCTCCTCATTTTGTGGGCGGCCAGACAACTGTCGGCTCTGTCGCACTACTCCAAACGGGCAGGTAGGATACCTGCCGCGCACAAATCTCTATGCCATTAGAATAAATGGGAACAGGCCGCTAGGCAATCACATTAAAGAGAAAAAGAGGGGGTTTACAATGCTGGCTAATTATATACATTACCAGTCACAAAGAAAGGGAATGGCGGAAAAGTCATGGTAAAGGCGACAATGAAATGGGCGGGAGGATTGAAATTCGAAGGCAAGAGCGCTTTCGGGCATAAAATTGTCACCGATGCCTCCAAGGCTGATGGCGGCAACGAGGCGGGGTTCAAGCCGAGCGAACTGATGTTGTACTCGCTGGCCGGATGCACCGGTATTGATGTCGTGCGTATTTTGGAAAAGCAGAAACAACAGGTAACATCGGTTGAAATCGAACTGGCGGCGCAACAGCCGACCGATTACCCCAAACCGTTTGAGTCGATCGAAATTAAGTTTACCATCAAAGGTAAAAATCTCGACTCGCAAAAAGTAGCGCGGGCGATCGAGTTGTCCGAAAATAAATACTGCACCGTCGGCCTGACAATTCAGCAGAAAACGCTCCTGAAATCAAGCTACATAGTTGTAAACGAGTAATGTTCGAATAGACTCTATTCCGTATTCGCAATATGAACAAAGATCAATTAAGTTACGAACTGGTAAGTGCCAAGCCGTTTGATACGGTGGTGGCAAACCTGGAACGCTTGTCACCGGAAAATCAGTTTCGGGTTCTGCATGTGCACGATGTACAGGCAACACTTGCCGACAAGGGATTCGAGCGCGGCCCGCTCAAGATCATCGAAATCTGCAACGCCGCTTTTGCCAATCAGGCGCTGGGTATCGACGTCGATGTAGCGCTGTTTATGCCGTGCAAATTTGCGGTTTACGAGGCCAGCGGAAAGACACATGTCGCGCTGGGTCGTCCCACTTTGATTTCTCAAATGCTGGCCGGGCCGGGGCTTGCGGAAATGGCGGCTGATGTCGAAGAACGACTCAAGAAAATTATGCAGGCCGCGGTTTGACCTTTATGAAAAAAAGAACGTCTAAAATCCTGATGTTTGCGGTGTTCGGGGGGCTGGCCGGATTGGGATACACAGGTCTGCATCAGGCGTTCGGTTCCACGTGAACTATCGCCTGTAACCCCTTTATCACCGGCCTTGCCGGAGGGGTAATCGGGGCAGTTTTGTCCCTGTCCAAGGAGTAATTGAGATGCCGATTTTTGAATATACATGCAACGACTGCGGGAAAAAATTCGAGGAACTTGTCAGTTCCAGTTCTGAAAAGATGGCCTGCCCGTCATGTCAATCGACCAATACACTGAAACTAATTTCTGTCTTTGCCGCGTCTACCGGACCCAGCCAGTCGGCCGGCGGTAGGGCGTGTAGTCGACCGGGGTGCGGAAGCGGTTTCAGCTGAGCCAACTAACAAATACCCGCGGTCGCGGGTGGAGTCAATGAATTATGAACATGATACGATCACTGATAATTCCCGCTATCGTAATCGCCGCGTTCGCGTTTGGTTCATGCGGGCCGAAAAAACATCTCGAAGACAAGATGCAGTGGCACTCCTACAAAGAAGTAGAAGCCACGTTCCCCGTAGGTCCGGCGCCGATCTTTCTGTATTTGAGCGATGTAGGGTGTATTAACTGCGAGAATATGAAAAAGTATGTTTTTTCCCGGCCCGAGGTCGCCTGGTTTCTTAACACCAATTATTTTTCTGTTAAGGTAGATATCGAGACTGACATGCCCATTACTATCGGCGGAAAATTGTATGACCGCGAAGCATTTTTCACATTATTTACCAATCGGACACCGAGCTATTACTTTTTCGATTCTACAGGACAGGTGCAGGGAATGTTTCAGACTGATTTAGATCTCAAGAAGTTCAAACAATTTGTTAAGTATGTGCATGCCGGACATTTCTTCAAGACACCCTGGGAAGAGTACGTAAAGACCAAAGAAGCCGAAACCGACACGGTGTTGGGGGTATTTTAGCGAGTGTCAAGAAGAGATTGATTCGTCGCGTCGAACCCTTCGACAAGCTCAGGGTGAAGGACTTCATCTCTGGGACTTCAGGCTGAGCCTGCCTGCCCTGCGCGGAGTGCACGGGTCGAAGCCTCGCAACGACTGCTTGTGTGTGTTTTGTGGCTGGCGTACGTCCCCGCTTGGCCAGCTTACTTCAGCAATTCGTGGTGCACAAGGACGTACACCACGCACAAAATTTATTATTACGGTGCTACGATCTGCGCGCCACCACACAAATCCGATTGGTATTTTCAGTTGCCCGGTCAAAGGTAAAGCATCGATAGATCGCCTTCACGCTGAAACCGGATTTCTTGAGCAGTTCGCGAAATATTTTCAGCGAGTATCCCCGCTCAATATGAGTTTCATCGAACCGTCGCCAGAGCTTTTTTTCTCGAATAAAAAAAGTAGTGCGCACAGTGCCCAGCGTGTTGGCGTCGTCATATGTGTGGCGAAATATCCAACAGAGATTTTCATGCGCGCCGCCCCAGACGTTGTTTCCCCAGATACCTCTAAGGGCCTGCGGTGAATTCATGTCGAAGATGAAAAAGCCGCCGGGGTTCAGGTGTTTGTGTACATTAATAAAAGTTGCCTGTAGGTCGGATGGTTTCAGCAGATAGTTGAGGGAATCATAATAAGAATAGGCAAAATCAAACTGGCGGACTCGTCTGACGTTTGCCGGGTCAGGAATGCGAAATTTGGGGAGCGTGGCTCGTACCAGCGGAGTTGATCTGCTGAGCTTTTTGCGCGCTTGCGCCAACATTCCGGCACTTTGATCAAGTCCCGCCATTTTGTACCCGCTATCGGTGAAAAACTTGAGGGCTGTGCCGGTGCCACAACAGAGTTCAAGACCCGACTGGGTCTCAATCTTGAATTTCTTGAACAGCTCCAGCGTGTAGTCGCACATTCGGAGGGAATGACGGTCCGCGCCCATCAGGTCGTAGACAGTCGCGAATTTGTGGTAAGTTTTTGCCATATGTAAGTTGTTATCTCAGTCTTTAGCGTTCTTTCGCAATTGCTATCACGATAATATGTCATTTCAGGGAACCCACAGCAAGGGTGTGTTGAAAAAGCCCCTCAGTACGTCATTGCGAGTGTCACTCCTTTGGGTGACCGAAGCAATCTCTTCTTGCAGTCTACACATAAGTCGAGGACGAGATTGCTGCGCGTAGTTCTTGTAGGTCAGGATCCTTGCGATCCTGACTTCGCCATTCAGTCAGCCTCGCAAGGAGGCTGACCTACTCCTTGACTATCGCTGAAACAGAAACCCCACGATAAATCGTGGGCCACCAGACAAGTTCCAGCAGTCACTTTCATACGACGCCGCGAAGCCCTATGGAGTGCCCTTGCCGCCACATTTAAGTTGACGCGGGACAGCGAAATGGCTGACCTTATTCCAGATTAGCTGAATATTTTGTGAAAGCACAAGTAGTAATATCGATCCGGGGATTAGAACCGGAAAATTAGACGGAAGGAATGACGCGACATGCAGTCAATATTTTGGATCTGGATGGCGGCGGCGCTGGTGTTTCTCATAGTTGAATTGACGACGCCCACGCTGATATTCTTGTGCTTTGTCGTGGGGTCGATATCTGCGGGAGTGTACGCGGAAATGTATCCGCAGGAACATTACTGGCAGATCGGAATCTGTCTGGCGGTATCGCTGGCGTTGTTGCCGTTGTCGCGGAAATTCGCGCATCGTATTTCCAAGGCCCAGCCACAGAATGCCAATGTTGACCGGATGATCGGCCACACGGCTATAGTGACCAAGCCGATCGTGCCGGATTCGCCGGGACAGATCAAATACGAAGGGGAACTTTGGCTGGCCGATGCGGGCGAGTCATTTCCCGAAGGCGCTAAAGTTAAAATCGTTTCTCTGTCGGGCACACGGGTGCGCGTGGAACGGCTGAGTTAATTTTTAGAAAGGAATACCATGAATTCGGTAGTTGTTTTCTTAGCGGTCGCGGCGGTTTTTGTAGTTATCGTCGCGCTTTCGTCGGTCCGGACTATCCGTCCGTTCGAGCGGGGTATGGTTGAGCGGTTGGGAAGATTCCAGCGCCTGCTCGATCCGGGTCTTAATATGGTGTTGCCGTTTTTCGACACCGTTCTCCGAGTCGATATGCGCGAGATGGTTATCGAAGTTCCGCCACAGTTGGTGATCACCAAGGATAACGTGAATGTCGAGGTCGACGCAGTGATTTTCTGTCAGGTGACCGACCCTTTCCGTTCGAGATACGAGATCAGCAATTACATTCTAGCCGCTACCAAACTTGCGCAGACAAATTTGCGTAATGTGATCGGCGAGATAGAACTCGATGCCTGTCTCTCCTCGCGCGAGAGAATCAACTCACAGCTACGCGATGTAATGGATCAGGCAACCGATAAGTGGGGAGTGAAGGTAAATAGAGTTGAGCTTCAGCGTATTGATCCGCCGGTGGATATCACGACGGCAATGAGCCGTCAGATGAAAGCCGAGCGCGACAAGCGGGCGACCATCCTCGAGGCCGAGGCGATCAAGCAGTCGGAAATCACCAAGGCAGAGGGTTCAAAGGCGGCGCAGATTCTTGAGGCCGACGGATATGCGCAGGCGATCAAATTGAAGGCGGATGCTGAACGGTATCGCCAGTTGACAGTCGCCGAGGGTGAGGCGAAGGCGATAAGTTCAGTTTTTTCAGCGATACAGGCGGCCAATCCGGATGAAAAGGTAATTACGCTGAAATATTTGGAAATGCTCCCGAAATTGGCGGAGGGTTCGGCCAATAAGATTTTCATGCCGTATGAGGCGACCGGAATTATTGCGGCTTTGGCGACGATGATGGAGGGGATCAAGACAACGACACCGCCAACAAAGTCATAGTCATTGTTCATAGTCTCGCCGTCGCGCCTCCGCACTCAACAACAACTAGACTATGCTGTACATGAATAGGCCGTCCGGCAACCGCCGAACGGCCTATATATCAATGATAGCGGATAGTTGATCAGAGACACTTGAACAATCCTATCATATTGCCGTCGGGATCTGTGAACATCGCGCAACTACCGATTCCCGGAATCGGCATAGGGGGAAGACAGGTCTTGCCGCCCATCTTCTCGGCCTTATCCAAACTTGCCTGCAGATCGTCGACCTGCACATAAAATGTAACATACGGTCCCGCGCCGGGCGGTGTTGGGCCAATGCCTCCGCCGATTGTCTTGTCGCCACACGAAGGAACCATTCCGTAGTCCATTCCTTCGTGAGAAGTGATCTGCCAACCAAACAATTCGCTGTAGAACTGCTCAGACTTGTTGCGGTCTTTGCCCGCGATTTCAAAGTGCACAACTGGACATGCCATAAAAAATACTCCCTTCAAAACGTGTACGATTTGTGTCTACCTTATACGCCCCACAGCTCATTTGGTTGCAGGCACAATTCAAAGCGCGCGGGCGGTTGTCTGAATCAGCCCCCACGCCGAATCGATATCGCTCTGGGTAACCTGTGTCTGGCCGATCACCATGCGAAGGGTGTACTCGCCGTGCAATTTGGTGTGAGTGAGGAATATCTTGCCGGAGGCATTTAGCGCGTGTTCCAGCTGTTCGTTGATCGTGCCGAGAGTCACCATATCGTCCACACCCTTTGGATGGTAGCGGAAACAAATCAGGTTTACCGAAAGTGGCGCCAGTAGTTCAAAATCGGGGGTCTCTCGTATTGTCTGGGCGAGCGACTTGGCCATCGCCAGGTGGTTGCGAATTATCGCCTGCAAACCGGCAATCCCATAGCTTCGAATAACAAACCAAAGTTTGAGGGCGCGGAATCTTCGGCCGAGTGGCACCCCCCAATCGCGGTAGTTGTTGACCTCTGATTTCTCCGGGGTCTTGAGATATTCCGGCAGGATCTCAAAAGTACGTACCAACGCTTCTTTGTCGCGGACGAAATAGGCCGAACAATCAAAATTGGTCAGCATCCATTTGTGCGGATTGAAAACAAAAGTATCTGCAAGTTCTATCCCATCACTCATCCAGCGCATTTCTGGCAGAATCAAAGCAGTGCCGGCGAAAGCGGCGTCGACATGAAACCATATATTATGCCGTTTACAGATGTTGCCGATAGCTCTAATCGGGTCAATGGCAGTCGAACCGGTCGTGCCGATAGTTGCCACCGCACACAGCGGTGTGAGGCCCTGAGCAAGGTCTCCCTCGATTGCCCGCTCCAGCATTTTCGTATCCATCGCGTACGAATCATCAACCGCGACTTTGTGCAGTCGTTCTTTGCCAATTCCGGCGATCTTGACCGCCTTCTCAATCGAGGAATGGGTTTCGGATGAACAGTAGACGACAAACCGCTTGGTCGGGTCAAATCCCTTTTCGTTCACGCCGAAGTTGGAGTGTTTTTCACGAGCGGTCAGAATCGAGCAGAGCGTGGCAGTCGAAGCGGTGTCTTGTATGACACCTTCAAATGCGGGAGGCAAACCGATCATGTCGCGGAGCCACTGCATAACCCGCTCTTCGAGTTCAGCCGCGGCGGGCGAGGTCTGCCAGATCATGCACTGGGCGCCAAGTGTGGCGGTGAGCATTTCCGCCAGCACCGACGGAGCGCTGGAATTGGCTGGGAAGTATCCGAAAAATGACGGGTGTTGCCAGTGGGTCATCCCCGGAATGATGATTGTCTTGAAATCTTCGAATATTCGGTCAAAATCTTCCGCGCTTACCGGCGGTTGATCCGGAAGTGCGTTGAGAATCTGTCGTGGCTTAACCTGTGATCTAACCGGATAATCACGAATATTCCGAAGGTAGTCGGCCATCCAGTCGACAAGTTCGTGGGCTTGTTTGCGGAATTCGTCTATTTCCATCGGCTCTTCCTGACGCCGATAAGATACACAAGCGCGCGAGGTCTTGCAACGCCGGTTACCGCCGCTTGGAGGTTTTGGTGTAACCTTCGAGAGTTTTGTTTACATGGGAGCAGACACCGTCACAGAGAGAAAATACGCGGGGGTTGGCGATGCCATAGAACACATACGCCCCTTTTTTTGTCTTTTTGACCAGCCCTGCCTGAGCCAGAATTGACAGATGACGAGATATGTTGGGCTGGGTATAGTTAAACATGGTAACGAGTTGCTGGACGGTTTTGTCGCCCGACTTGAGTGCACAGAGCATTTTAAGCCGGGTCGGGTTGGACAACGCCTGAAAACAGCCAGCCACCATTTCCAAAAGTTGGTCGGTCAAATCTGAAAAATCTGTTGCTTTTTTTGTTAGCACATATATATATAAGCATATGTTTATGTTATTGTCAAGGCCAAAGCGCCATTTATTATTGGACTGATAAAGGGAGAGAATACTGAATGTACAAAACAATACTGGTGATCGTAACGATAGCAGTCGCTGGCCTACTGGCTGGATGCGACGGCACACCGCCTCACGATAAATCAAATCTCACTAACCCTCCCGTGAAAGTGTCAGTAGCGCGCGCCGAGCGGTTGGCCGGGTTGGCATATGAAGAAATAATGGGCACAGTGGTAGCCCGCAACCGGGCCGATATTCAGTCAAAAGTGCAGGCGAGAGTGGAGCGTATTTCTGTGACGCTCGGTTCAGTCGTCCAACAGGGTGGGCTATTGGCAGAGCTTGATAGCCGCGAATTGCAAGCCCGTGTTGGACAAAGCAATGCTGTCAATAATCAAACCGCCATGGAATTGAAGCGGTATGACTCGCTCTTGTCGCGCAAGCTCATCTCGCAGCAGGAACACGACGCAGTCAAAGCTCGTGCTGATGTTGCCCGCGCTTCGCTGGCCGAAGCCGAGGCAATGCTTGGTTACGCGCGAATAGAAGCTCCTTTTTCCGGTTGTGTAACTCAAAAATCAATCGATATAGGTGATCTGGCGGTTCCCGGCAAACCGCTTTTTGTCCTTGAAGAAGATGCCGCCCTACGATTTGAAGTACATATTCCTGAGTCTCAACGGCGGCTGATCACCCTTGGTGATAATCTGCCGCTGGCTATTGAATCGGCGGATTCGCAGATGATCGGCCGGGTGATTGAGATCTCTCCAAGTGCCGACGCCGCCAGTCGGACGTTTCTGACCAAGCTCGAAATTCCCCGAGCCACCGGCATTCGCGGCGGGCAATTCGGACGACTGTTACTTTGCACTCAAAAGGACAGTAGTTTGTTTATACCGGCTCAGTCGCTTGTTAAACGAGGACAACTCGAAATCCTATTTGTCGTTTCTCCTGAGTATCACGCACAGATGAGATTAGTGCGAAGCGGGCGGCATCTGTCGGATAGAATTGAAATCCTTTCCGGCCTATCCGAAGGCGAGCAGGTAGCGGTGGTAGGGGTGTCTATTCTTTCGCAAGGTGATTCCGTGGAGATCGCACGATGAGCCAGCCGCTTGACCCAAGATCATCGACTCAAGGGCTGGCCGGCGCGCTCGCTCGTGGATTTATTGAATCCAAGCTAACACCACTCTTGATTATCGCTTCGATCCTGCTCGGCGCGATGGCGGTACTCATGCTTCCACGCGAAGAGGAACCACAGATCAAAGTGCCAATGGTTGACGTGCTGGTGTCCGTACCCGGATTCACCGCTAAAGAAGTCGAAGAGCGGGTGACTACCCCGATGGAGAAACTGATTTGGGAAATATCCGGGGTCGAATACGTGTATTCGATTTCACGACCGGAAGAAGCGCTGGTGGTTGTTCGATTTCTGGTCGGACAGGATCTTGAAAAAAGTCTGGTCAAGCTCAATCAAAAACTCCAGTCAAATTTCGACAAGATTCCGCCTGGTGTCTCATTTCCTATGCTCAAGCCCAGATCGATTGATGATGTCCCAATTCTCGCGCTGACTTTACACAGCGACAGCGCCGATCATTATACCCTACGACGATTAGCGGCCGAAATCGAAAACGAAATCAAGCAGGTAAGTGATGTCTCCGAAACGATTATCATCGGTGGACTGCGGCGGCAGTATAGGATACAACTTGATCCGGCGGCTCTTTCCGCGCGGCACCTTGATCCGGCCACCATCATTCCAATTATTCAGCAAGTCAATCGTCAGACCAAAGCCGGAGCGATTATTCACGACAATAAGAGCATCGTGATCGAAACCGGCGGTTTCTTGCAGGGCGTATCTGATGTCGAACAAATCGTGCTGGGAGTAGAAAATGGTCGGGTGATCTATCTCCGCGATGTGGCGCGAATAATTGACGGTCCAGAGGAGCTTTCGCAGGTAGTACTCTACGGCGAAGGATCGGCAAGCGGTAATGCGCGTGGCGATGAAGCCGCGGTGACCATTTCGATTGCCAAAAGACCCGGCACCAACGCCATCGAAGTCACAGACCGGGTGCTCGAAAAGATCGAACAGCTTAATCCAAAAATGATTCCTGTCGGAATCAGCATGACTGTCACGCGGCACTATGGCGAAACGGCCGCTGAAAAAGCGAACGAACTGCTATTTCACATGATGATCGCAGTGATCAGCGTCTCTCTGCTAATCATGATCAGCTTGGGCTGGCGCGAGTCGATCATTGTTGCTCTGGCGATTCCGTCGACGCTGGCTCTTACTCTGCTGGTTTTCTATCTGACAGGTTTCACGCTGAACCGTATCACCCTGTTTGCCCTGATATTTTCTATCGGTATTCTGGTGGACGACGCCATTGTCGTAGTTGAAAATGTCACCCGACATTTGCACCTTCCCGGCAATCGAGCACGCTCCTGGCGAACAGTGGCAATAGAGGCGGTCTCCGAGGTTGGCAACCCAACCATTTTGGCTACTTGGGCAGTGATCGCGGCGGTGTTGCCAATGGCATTTGTCGGCGGACTAATGGGGCCGTATATGCGGCCGATTCCAATTGGCGCGACCGCGGCCATGCTTTTTTCTTTATTGGTCGCGTTCATCGTCACGCCGTGGGCGGCGGTTCGGGTACTCGGTTGGAAAGGCGGGCAGGCGCATCTTGCAAATCACGCTGGACAAAAAGAAGGAACAACAACCCGACTGTACCGCAAATTTATGGGACGGTTAATCAACCAACCAAAATTCCGCCGCTGGTTCTTGGGTGGAATAACAGCCGCCCTTCTTGGCGCGATGGCGCTTGTCTATGTTGGCTGGGTGCAGGTGAAAATGCTCCCGTTCGACAACAAAAATGAATTTCAGATCATTATCAATATGCCGGAGGGAAGCTCACTCGAAAGAACAGCTCAGGCGGCGATGGAAATTTCATCGGCTGTCAGTCGTGAACCGGAAGTCATCAACTACCAAATATACACCGGCACTTCTGCGCCATTCAATTTCAACGGACTTGTGCGGCATTACTTTATGCGGCGTGGTTCCAATGTCGCGGATATTCAAGTCAATTTGCTTTCCAAGAATGAGAGGTCGGCGCAGAGTCACGACATTGCCAAGCGGGTGCGACCGCGCGTACAAGAAATTGCCCAAAAATACCGTGCCAGAGTGGCGGTGGCCGAGGTTCCCCCCGGCCCGCCAGTACTGCAGACGCTTGTCGCTGAAATCTATGGCCCGAACGATTCGTCGCGCATTCAACTTGGCAGGGCGGTACGGCAGATTTTCAATACGACCCCCGGAGTGGTTGATGTCGATGTGTACGAAGAAGAAGACCAACCCAAATTGACATTTGCTGTCGACCACGAAAAGGCGGCCCTGCACGGCATTACCGCCGATCAGATCGCCCGGACGCTCAAGATCGCAGTAACAGGTGTTCAAGTGGATATCGCTCACCGTACTGATGAACGAGAAGATGTCGCCCTATTCGTGGAGCTTCCGCGAGACAGAAAAACCAGCGAACAGGATCTGCTCGGCTTGCGGATTCAGACTGCGGGAGGCGCCTTGGCTCCGCTTGTTCCGCTCTCAGAACTGGTTCGTGTGGAACGAGGTATTGTCGACAAAACAATTTATCACAAGAACCTCATGCCGGTCAATTATGTGATTGGTGATGTCGCCGGAGCGAACGAAAGCCCGGTCTACGCCATCAGTGATATGAACAATAAGTTGGGGCAATTAGATATGCGGCAATTCGGCGGGAGTACAACTAAACTGCAGATACTCAATGCCACACAGCCATTCACCACGATTGAACCGTCACTTAAATGGGACGGTGAGTGGCATATCACGATAGAAGTCTTTCGCGATCTAGGACTGGCATTCGCGGCGGTGCTGGTATTGATTTACATTTTGATGGTCGGTTGGTTTCAGTCGCTGTTGACGCCGATAGTTGTCATGGCGGCGATACCTTTTTCATTGATCGGAATAATGCCCGCTCATGGCGCGATGGGGGCGTTTTTCACCGCAACCTCAATGATCGGCTTCATGGCCGGGGCTGGAATAGTCATTCGTAACTCTATTATTCTTGTCGATTTCATTGAATTACGGTTGGCGGAAGGAATGCCATTGGCAGAGGCAGTGATCGACGCCGGCGCGGTTCGGTTCCGGCCAATGTTATTAACTGCTGGCGCGGTTATTGTCGGCGCGGGAATTATCCTGTTTGACCCTATCTTCCAAGGACTGGCAATTTCGCTGATGGCTGGCGAAGTTGCCTCACTCGGTATTAGCCGGATTGCAGTACCGGTATTATATTACATGGGTAGAAAGCGACAGCTGACAAAAGAGACGAGTAAACAGAAATGAACGCCCTCCGCCGATTATTTAGAGTGGTCTCCGGATATGGCATCAGTGGGGCGCTGTTCAAACTCTACGCGGCTTTCGTCGACCAATGGTTTGATTTCAGATACGGTGTCGATACCTGTCGTTGGGCAACACTGGACACTCTGCACATAGTCGGAGCGAACAAGGCGCATGGGCATCGGTATGAACCGGCGCGAATTGCCATCATTCGTCAACTTCTCAGGCAGATACAATCGCTCGTCCCACCGGATAGTGTCGTAGTTGATCTGGGAAGCGGCAAGGGGAGGGTGCTGTTGATTGCGGCCGAATGCGGTTTCACCGCCGCTACCGGAGTGGAGTTTGCTTCTGAATTATGTGAGATTTCCCGAGAAAATTGTCTGATATACCAGCGCAAAACAAAATGCGCCACTCGGTTCCAAATTGTCGAAGGGGATGTTGTTGCCTATGACATAGGTGGACATGACAATGTGTTCGTGCTATTCAATCCTTTCGATGATCTCGTGATGGCTCAGGTGATCGCACGGCTGAAAGAATCTCTCGCGAATTATCCCCGAAAAGTAGTAGTCTGCATGTATAATATGGAATCTGTCAACCTGATGTCACAAACATCTGAATTTGCCGTGATTGATTCGTCCCAACGCTACGGGTACCGGACAACTATTTTCAGCAATACAATTTAACGACGTGGCGCTGCCGTGCGCAATAAAACCGAATTCGATGCCTCAAAACCGGATGCATAGCTTTGAATCATCAATTACCATGACATCGTAACCTAAATAAAGAAGGGTAAGAGTGTGATCAAGTTGCCATCCGATTCGACAATGTACCGGGCACTGGTGGAGCGTGACAGTGCGTTCGAGGGAGTCTTTTATGTCGGCGTAAAAACCACTGGAATATTCTGTCGACCAACCTGTCCGGCGCGCAAACCGAAAATTGAGAACGTCGAGTATTTTCCGTCTCCAAACGACGCACTCTATGCGGGCTACCGTCCCTGCATTCGTTGCGCTCCGCTTGAAATCGAAAAGCGACCGCCGGAGTTGGTGCGAAAACTGTGTGTTATTGTCGAGAAATCGCCAAGTCGCAAAATCGGCGGCGCTCAACTTTCTGAAATGGGAATTGATCCCTCGACCGCCCGCCGGCAATTTCAGCGGTATTACGGCATGACATTTCAGGCGTATCTCCGCGCCCGACGGATGGGACAGGCGCTACATAAGATACGCGAAGGCGAATCGGTCATCGGCGCGCAGATCGATCATGGTTTTGACTCGGCCAGCGGATTTTGGGAAGCGTTCAAGCAAGTGTTCGGGCAACCGCCGAGCAAGGCCCAGGCAATTTTCTGCCTCTATGCAAAGTGGATCGACACGCCGCTCGGCGCGATGGTCGCGGTGGCGGATGATAAGGGACTGTATCTATTGGAATTCGTAGACCGCCGCGGGCTTGAACGCGAATTACTCTTGCTCCGAAAACAAACCGGCGCGGTTATTCTTCCCGGAGAGCAAAAAAACCTGACAAGTATAACAGAGCAACTCAAGAAATATTTCGACGGCGTTAGTGTCACCTTTGATATCCCCTTTGTCACAGCAGGGACTCCGTTTGAACAGGCCGTTTGGAAACAACTTTTGGTGATTCCACCGGGAGAGACCCGATCATATGGCCAACTGGCGAAAAAAGTGGGAAGCCCGGGCGCGGTGCGCGCTGTCGGGCGAGCCAATGGTCGGAATCGATTGGCGATCGTGATTCCATGCCATCGGGTAATTCGGACCGACGGATCATTATGTGGATATGGCGGCGGAGTCTGGCGCAAACAGTGGCTGTTGGATCACGAGAAGAAAGTTTTGTAGGTGTGACCTTCCCCCAAATTAGTGGACAGTTTATGTAGGTGTGATTAGGTTGGTGACAGGAGGTATTGATGGTAATTCGCCGCCAGACCGCTCCATTATCTTGTTTTCAAAGTGGACTAACCCGATAAGAAAACAGTTGCCTTATCCGGCCATTTCGTGTAAACTTGCCCGACTGTTATCCAATGAAAACAGAATTGTGAATTGACTGATATGAAAGGAGTTATTGAATGGGTGAAGGCTTGCTTCTGACCCTGATTTTAGGAATCAGCGTCATCGGTCTATTGGTTGCCTGGGCTTTGGCACGATGGGTGCTAAAACAGGGCACCGGGACTGCGGCTATGCAGGAAATTTCAAACGCCATCAAGGAGGGCGCGGAGTCGTTCTTGCGACGCCAGAACCGGACCATCCTTATGCTGGCCGGACTGGTTGCCGTGTTGCTGTTTATCGGCTACGGTATTATTCGCGATCATCGCGAGTTCGATCCGGTGGGAACCTCGATGCAAATGGCATTCTGGATTACGCTCTCGTTCTTGTTCGGCGCTATCTGCTCGGTGATTGCCGGGTATGTCGGCATGTGGGTGTCGATTCGCTCGAATATTCGAACTGCCGCGGCGGCGCAAACCAGCTTGAATGATGCGCTCCGGGTCGCCCTGCGAGGCGGCGCGGTGTCGGGTCTACTGGTAGTGGCGATGTCGCTTTTGGGTGTGGGCGGTTTGTACGCGATTGTCTCGCTGACAACTGACATCAAACCGGAGCAAATTCCACTGTTAATTGTCGGTTATGGCTTTGGCGCCTCGTTTGTCGCGCTTTTCGCCCAAGTGGGCGGTGGTATTTACACCAAGGCGGCCGATGTCGGCGCGGATCTTGTCGGTAAAGTTGAAGCCGGTATTCCTGAAGATGATCCCCGTAATCCGGCTGTGATCGCCGATCTCGTCGGCGATAACGTCGGCGACTGCGCCGGTCGTGGCGCAGACTTGTTTGAATCGACCGCCGCTGAAAATATCGGAGCCATGATTTTGGGCGCCACGCTGGCCCAAGCGGCCGTTGGATCCGGCATCACGTTCAGCTATGGTGTGCTGGGTGTGATGATGTTCCCGCTGGTTGCCCGCGCCTTTGGAATTCTCGCCTCGATTGTCGGAATCCTGTCTGTGAAGTTGAAAAACGAGCAAGAAGACCCGATGCAGGCCCTCAACCGAGGGTATTTCATCTCAGCCGTGCTTGCTATGGTCGGGTTTGGCGGAACGGCATACTGGTTGCTGAATTCACCCGAACATCCGGCCGCCTGGTGGCATTTCTTTGCCTGCGGCTTGATCGGAGTCGTAACTTCGATTCTATTTGTGTTCATAACCCAGTATTACACTGAGTATCGATACCGCCCGGTAAGAGAAATTGCCGAAGCGGCCACGACCGGTCCGGCCACGACAATTATTGCCGGTGTTGCGGTTGGCTTTGAGTGTGTTGCTCTGCCAGTACTGGTGACCTGTGGCGCTCTCTTGAGTTCGTATTTTCTCGGTAAGTCGGCCTTCCCTGATGGTGCCTTCATTGGTAGCTTCAGTAGCTTCAATGGCGGACTGTTTGGAACAGCGGTAGCCACGATGGGAATGCTTGCCACCGCGGCGTACATTCTTGCGATGGATACATTCGGTCCGATCACTGATAATGCCGGCGGTATCGTTGAAATGTCCCGTCAGCCCGAAGAAATCCGCGTCCGCACCGACCGGCTCGATTCGGTTGGAAATACAACTAAAGCGCTGACCAAAGGGTACGCGGTTGGTTCGGCCGGTTTGGCGGCATTTCTGTTGTTCCAGGCCTATATGGACGAAATTCTGCATTACTCCGGTAACTTCGGTAAGATGACCAATCTTCCGGTTGATCTCTCCAAGCCGGTTGTGTTTGTAGGCGCAATGCTCGGCTGCATGCTCGTCTTTTTATTCTCCTCGCTCTGTATTCGCGCGGTGGGTAAGGCGGCAAAGGCGATTATTGAAGAAGTGCGTCGTCAATATGCCAAACTTCCCCGCAAAAACGACATGATCCAGTTCCCGGATGATTTCAAGCCGGAATACGGCTCCTGCGTCGATATCGTTACCAAATCAGCTCTGCGGGAAATGGTTCTGCCAGGGTTGTTGGTGGTTGCGGCCCCGGTGATTGTTGGGATGACGTTCAAGGTATTCATCACACCGGGTGATGAACTGATCGCGGCGGAATCGGTGGCCGCATTCCTTATGGTGGGAACGATCGGCGGCATCATCATGGCGCTCTTCCTGAATAACTCGGGTGGTGCATGGGATAATGCCAAGAAGTATATCGAAACCGGCGCGCACGGCGGCAAATATCTCACGCTTGCTGACGGCAGTAAGGTGAAAAATCCGATTCATGGCGCGGCTGTGGTCGGCGATACGGTTGGTGATCCGTTCAAAGACACCGCCGGCCCTTCGTTGCACGTGCTGGTGAAATTACTTTCAACCATCACATTGGTGCTGGCGCCGCTGTTTCTGTAGAAATATCTGCAGTGTAATCGAATGGCGGGTCCGTTTCGGACCCGCCTTTTTTTTGTCTGTGTAATATCCGAACGGCAATCTATCGTCATTGCGAGACGCGCTTCGCGGCGAAGCAATCCCTCTTCTCCTGCCTCGTCACCCCGGCCCTGACCCGGAGCTCTTTCGTAGGTCACTCGCGTCTTCGCGGGTGACGCCTTCATTGAAACGGATAATTGTCAACCCCGAAGACGGGATTGACCTACGAAGAGCTATTCCTTTGAGTTCTTGCTAGATTGCCTCATCACCCGTATGAAGAGTATCGCGATGAGAATATATGTGCCGATAACATACAATCCGGTAATATCACAATAATCAAGCATTGTAGTCATACCATCACGATACTGCTCTGACCACGTCTGCTCTTGTGCCTTCCTCCAGGATTCAGATCGTGCATAAGCGCCGAAGCTGAACTCCCTTCCGATTAGGCCAGCTAACAATACGACCATTACCACGATTCGAAGCCAATTGACTTTGAAAATAATTGCTGAGGAAATCAAGAGGAAAAGTCCGAGGCCCACGAGCCAGTAGATCATGACAATCTCCTTATTACCCTAAGACTGCCCACCATTCATTGTGGGTTCACTCTAATATTCTGAGTTCACGCACAAGAGTCAATGTAGAAGTGAAGAGAGATTGCGACGCTCGAAGACTCGCTCGCAATGACAGAGGGCGGGGATTTGGAACAATCTGAGTCCAAGGCAAGCGGTGGGGCGCCCAAAAGAGAAGATGGACCCCAGCTTTCGCTGGGGTGACAGAAATGGGGCAGAGTTGACATTGGTTTTTACTATTCCGTCCTACCCCCGTAAAAGATTGATTTACCTGTCCTTATGGGGGTATAATGCGGCGTGAACAGGGTAAACACGTGGCGGGCGAGGACGACCGCCACGCACAGATACGGGCAGGCAGGAAGCCTGCCGCGCACAAGTGAGAAGGATGACTGTGTTAGGATGACTGCATGAACTTTGAGATGTATATTGCTAAACGGTATTTTCGCTCCGGCGGTGTGTTCACTTCCGTTGCTACATGGATCACTATCATCGGGGTTGCGCTCGGTGTGGCAGTGGTCTGCTTTGTCATGTCGATGCACAATGGATTTGAATCGGAGATTCGCTCGCGACTGCTCGGCACTACCTCGCACATTTCGGTTTTTCCGTCCAGCGGCGATCTGATTTCCGATTACCGCGGCCTGGTTGCCCAGATCGAACAAGTGCCCGGTGTGGTAGCCGCTTCTCCGTTTATCTACTACAAAGCGGCGATATCATCGGCCTCGGCAGGTGACGGCATCATAGTCCGTGGTATCGACCCGGAATTGGAGCAGAAAACTACCGACATCGGATCTACCGTGAAGTTCGGTCACTATTCATTATCGCCTGTCATGATGGACAACGACACGCTCCCGGCTATGCTCATGGGAAAGAATCTCGCCGAGCGGCTCGGTGTTGCGGTCGGTTCGCCGGTAGTGCTCTATTCTTTGCGAGGCGAAGACCTCCGGCACAATGTGCGGCCCCGTATCGCCAAATTTCACATCTCCGGTATTTTTGAGACGGGTATGTATGAGTTCGACGCTGAGATGGCCTATATCAGCATTTCGGCGGCGCAGGATCTGTTCCGATTGGGAGATGCCGTTACCGCAGTCCACATGAAACTCGACGATATTTACAAAGCCGCCACACTCACCCCGGTGCTCGATCAGCAACTTGGTTTTAAGTACGATGTCGTACCTTGGAATATCTTGCATAAGAATCTATTCACATGGATTGCCGTTGAGAAAAAGATTCTCTTTTTAGGTTTCATCTTAATTGTGATTGTCGCCGCCTTTTCGATCATATCGACTTTGGTCATGCTCACGATGGAAAAACGATCCGAAATAGGAATACTTAAGACCATGGGAGCGACCCCGGCGCGGATCAGGCGGATATTTGTGTACAAAGGGTTGGCTATTGGCACATTAGGTGTAATAAGTGGTTGGACAGTGGCTCTCACAGCCGGGTATGTACAGAACAAATACGAACTTATCTCGCTCCCGGCTGATATATACTTTATAGAATATCTGCCGATCGAAACTCACGGGTTCGATTTTATTCTGGCAGGTGTTCTTACTATTGTTATTTGTTTTGTCGCAGCCCTGTACCCCGCTAATCAGGCGGCGAAGGTATCGGTTATTGATGTTTTGAGGCAGTAATTGGGTACAAAAGCTGTTGTCGGACTAAACGTTTGAGCAAATTTGACGAAAATAGTAGCATGAATTGGTCTCAATAGGACTGAATAGCCCAAGGATATATGGAATCAACTACCTGCGCACTTTCAGCGAACGACATTCACCGGGCGTTTCAAACCGCCAACGGGCCTTTGTCCGTGTTGAAGGGGATATCGATGCAGATCAATAAGGGCGAAGTTGCCGCAATCACCGGCGCCTCTGGTGTTGGCAAATCGACGCTTCTGCATGTCCTCGGCGGGTTGGATCGACCCAACAGCGGCGAGGTGCGGGTAAACGAAGAACTGTTAACCGGAAAGTCTGAAAAAGCGCTGGCCGCATTTCGGACTAAACATGTTGGGTTTGTCTTTCAGTTCCACTATCTGCTTGAAGATTTCACCGCCCTTGAAAATGTAATGATTCCTATGATTCTCGATGGCGGCGAACCGGCCGACTCGCGAATTCGGGCGGAACTGTTACTCGAATCTGTTGGTTTAAGCGATAGAACATCACACCGTCCACGAGAACTGTCGGGCGGTGAACAACAGAGAGTGGCGGTTGCCAGAGCTTTGGCCAACCATCCGACGCTTGTGCTGGCCGATGAACCATCAGGGAATCTTGATACAACTACTGGCCGTAAATTGCACGAGCTTTTGTTCGGACTTTCCAGAGATAAATCAATCAGTTTCGTGATCGCCACGCATAACAACGAACTCGCCGCCTCTTGTGATCGTCAGTTTCACATGGTCGACGGCCGGGTGGCGGTGTAGAAAGAGTATCGAATAATATGATGTGCCAGGATTGCAAAAAACGGGAAGCGTCGGTTCATATGACGCAGATTCTCAAGAACGAGAAAACCTCGTTATCACTCTGCCGTGAATGTGCGCTGGCCCGGGGTTTCCATTCGCCGTTGGATAATCATCCATTCCCGCTGGCCAATATACTTTCGGGAATGGCGAAAAATCTTACGATGTCCTCAACTGCCAGTGATCCCGTCGACGATCTCGCCTGTCTCAAATGTGGACTGACTTTCGAGGGATTTACCCAGCAGGGACGTTTTGGTTGCGGCGATTGCTACGGAGCATTCCGAACTCGCCTCGAAATGATCATGCGCAAGATTCACGGCGCATCGCTTCACCGTGGACGCAATCCACAGACTCTGAGTTTGACGACCCACCTTGATCCGATTCCTGTGAAAGAAGAAGAACGACTCGAAGCCGAGCTTAAGAGAGCGATTGAAGGCGAAGATTTCGAGCGGGCCGCGGAACTTCGCGATAAACTGAAAACCGTTCGCACGCCTGCCATCGCGGAATAAAACACTAAGGATACATGGTCAGCATGATGTTTGAAGCAATGTCCAAGACCCCGGCCGGATGGTTGTCCGGAACCGGCGACGAAGCACTGGTCGTTTTGTCGTCGCGAGTGCGGCTGGCTCGCAATGTAGCGGGGTGCCGATACCCATCGACCGCCGACCTCGACACACGCAAACGGATTGTCGGGTATTTCGATTCGTCAGCCACCCGCTCGACCTTGTTGTCTCAAGGTCAGTATTGCAAGGCGGCCGACATCTCTCCGCTCGACAAAGATTTTCTGGTCGAGCGCCACTTGATTTCTCCGGTCTTTCTCGACGGCGGTGATATGTCCAAAGCGCTATTCATCGGCGAAGGAGAATTGGTGTCGGTGATGGTCAACGAAGAAGACCACCTGCGTATTCAGGCACTTGCGGCCGGACTTGACGCCGAAGGCGCGTTCGCGCAAGCCATGAAATATGAAGCCGAAATAGGCCAGTATCTCGAATATGACTACGATCCCGACTTCGGATACCTGACCGCCTGCCCCACCAACGCCGGAACCGGCATGCGGGCGTCGGTGCTGATCCATCTCCCCGGGCTGGTTCTGACGCGTGATATCGACAAAGTGATTTCGAGAATCACCCGCTCCGGCTTGATTGTGCGGGGATTTTACGGCGAGGGTTCCGATGTCCTCGGTAACCTGTTTCAGATTTCAAATCAGAATACGCTCGGAATTTCCGAGGCCGATATTCTGGCGCAGATCACGCGGGTAACGCGCGAGATTATCGCCGACGAAGCCACGGCGCGTCAGCGGTTGGTTGATGAAGCCGCCGATATGATCGAAGACAAGATCTGGCGGGCCTTCGGCATTTTGAAAAACGCTCGGGTGCTGACTTCCGACGAAGTAATGAATCTTCTTTCGGCGGTTCGGCTTGGCCATGCAATGAAAATTATAGATTTCTTAAGTGCGGCGCTTATAAACGAAATTCTTCTGTTGTCACAACCGGCACACTTGCAGAAGTTCTACGGCCACGAAATGGATCCGGCCCGCCGCGATTTCGTCCGGGCGCAAATGGTGCGAGAAAAACTTCGCAGGGTCGGGTGACCCCGGCCGAGCTTGCACCGAGTTGTGTGAAAATGTATATTTATTACTCTGCATAAGGAGTGACCGACAATGAATGAGATGTTTACCGAATCCGCGCGAAAAGCCATTGAGTATGCCCGTGACGAGGCGGCTCGTCTGAGGCATGACTACATTGGCACCGAACATCTATTGCTAGGCCTGATTCGGCTTGGTGATGGGCACGCGGTCGAAATCATCGGCAACCTTGGTCTGGAACTGGATGACCTGAAAGCATCAATCGAGGAAATGGTCCAGCCCTCCGGTGGCACCATGACAATGGGGCAATTGCCATTGACAGCCCGCGCCAAGAAGACGCTTGAAGTCTCCGGCCAGGAGGCACGCGCCCTTAAATCCAAAGATATCGACACCGAGCATATTTTGCTGGCCCTGCTGAAAGATGAAGAGGGGGTGGCGGCGCAGGTACTCTCAACATACGAAATTGACTACAAAGAAGCGTACGAGGAACTCAAGAATATCCTTGGCGGCAAGCCGTCGTCGTTTAAGAAAAAACGCAAAAAATCTAAAACTCCGGCCCTTGATCATTTCGGCCGTGACCTGACCGAACTTGCCCGCCGCGATAAACTCGATCCGATTATCGGCCGCGAGGACGAAATCGAACGAGTCTGCCAAGTGCTTTCACGCCGAAAGAAAAATAATCCGGTGCTTATCGGCGAACCGGGGGTCGGCAAAACAGCCATCGCAGAGGGTCTAGCTCAGCGTATCGTCGAAGGAAACGTGCCGCAAACGCTTGAAAACAAGCGAGTGGTAACCCTCGACATGGCCTCGTTGGTCGCCGGCACAAAATACCGCGGCCAGTTCGAAGAACGGCTCAAAGCGGTCATGACCGAAATTATCAACTCCACCGATGTCATTATTTTTATCGATGAGTTGCATACCATCGTCGGTGCCGGCGGAGCCGAAGGATCGCTCGACGCCTCGAATATTTTCAAACCGTCGCTGGCGCGCGGTGAACTCCGATGTATCGGCGCCACCACGATGAACGAATACCGTAAATATATCGAGAAAGACGGCGCCCTCGAACGTCGGTTCCAGGTGGTAATGGTCGAGCCGCCATCTGAGGAAGACACCATCCGTATTCTCAAGGGTCTCCGCCCCAAATATGAGGAGCATCACAAGCTTATTATCTCTGACGAGGCAGTCGAGGCCGCGGTCAAGCTTTCAAATCGCTATGTCTCCGGCAAATTCCAGCCCGACAAAGCGATTGATCTGGTCGACGAGGCCGGTTCGCGCGCCCACCTGAAAACATACACCCGCCCACCGCAGTTCACCGAGATAGAAACTAAACTGGCGAATCTTCAGCACACCAAAGAAGACGCCGTAAAAAATCAGGCGTTTGAAACCGCCGCTCAGCTTCGCGACGAAATCAAAGCAACGAAAGAGCAGTTGACCGATCTGGCCCGCGAGTGGGATAAACATCGCGAGAAAGATCGCGTAACACTTACAGCCGAAGATGTCGCGCAGGTGCTGGCCAAAATGACCGGTATTCCACTTTTTAGACTCGAAGAAAAAGAATCACAGCGATTGCTCCGCATGGAAGATGAGTTACGCAAGACAATCGTCGGTCAAAGCGAGGCCATCGGCGTGTTGGCCAAGGCGATTCGTCGCGCTCGCGCTGGACTATCCGATCCTCGCCGTCCCATCGGCTCTTTTCTGTTTCTCGGCCCGACCGGCGTTGGTAAAACCGAATTGACACGATCGCTTGCGACCTTCTTGTTCGATGATGTCGACTCGCTGATACGAATCGATATGTCGGAGTATATGGAAAAATTCGCCGTCTCTCGCCTGGTCGGCGCGCCGCCCGGATATGTGGGATACGAGGAAGGCGGCCAGTTGACCGAAAAAGTCCGGCGCAAACCATATTCGGTGGTCCTGCTTGATGAAATCGAAAAAGCGCACCCCGATGTGTTCAATATCCTTCTGCAATTGATGGACGACGGCTCGCTTACCGATTCGTTCGGTCGCAAAGTCGATTTCCGCAACACTGTGCTCATTATGACTTCAAACGTCGGCACCAAGCAGCTGGGCGAAGGAAAAACAGTCGGGTTTGATGCCGAGGGAATAGACAAATCGTACGACGGTATCAAACGGAAAATTACTGAGGAACTGAAAAAACTGTTCAATCCGGAACTGTTGAATCGTATCGACGAAACGATAATTTTCCATCCCTTGGAGCGCGCTCATATTAAACAGATTATCGATATTCTCGTGGTTGATATCGCTAAACAGTTGGCCGAAAAGGGTATCAGTTTCGACCTGACCGATGCCGCCAAGGAATTCTTGCTCGAAAAAGGGTACGATCCTGCCTACGGCGCGCGGCCGCTCAAGAGGGCGTTGCAGAAGTATTTGGAGGATCCGCTGGCCGAGGAAATCTTGCGCGGGCAATATGCCGGCGATTGCAACCTGATCATTAGCGCGGACGCCGCCGGCCTGACTTTCACTTTCAAACAACCGAATGAGAAGCTGAAAGTCACGTGATTCTTGCCTGTAATCTGATTACGAAAAAAGGCCGGCGTTAGCGCCGGCCTTTTTTGAATTGGGTGGATCGTCCTGCTTGTGCTCCACTCAAAAGAGATGGACATCACCATCCCTACGCTTGATCTATAGCCCGCTTTTCCCCCATTTACTTTCCGCTCTCAGATGCGTATGATATCCTGAATATCTGCAGGACAAACAGGACAAAAATGATAAATATGTAGTTCCTCAAACATAGTTCGTAAGGACCCATGTCATGAAAAACCCTCTTATCAAATTCACGAGTGTGATTATCACGGTGCTGGCGTTGTATGTAGGTGCGAGCGCCGATAACTTTCTGGACAAACTCACCGAAAAGCAAACGGTCGCCTCGTTTGTAACAGAGTGCGTCTATCAAAACGAGCTTGGCGATCGAGTCGGAGCGCGGTTCCGTCATCAATCGAGCGGGTTTGTGCTCGATGTCCTGCGCATCCAGTCGTTGCCGCAGGCATTCATGTGGTTCAATTCGACGCCTCCCTCCGATCAAGGCGAGCCGCACACGTTGGAGCATTTGCTTTTAGGAAAAGGGACCCGCGGTCGCTATGTCGCGTCGCTTGAAGATATGCGTCTGGGCGAGAGCTCGGCCTTCACGATGCAAATGCAGACCTGTTATTCCTTCAACACCGCGGCTGGGGCCGACGTATTCTTTGAACTGTTCGAGGCAAAACTCGACGCACTTTTACACCCGACTTTTTCCGACGAAGAAATTCGTCGTGAGGTTCGCAATTTTGGGCTGGCAGAAACAGTCGAGGGTGGCTGGCGGCTTGAGGAAAAGGGAACCGTCTACAACGAAATGGTTCGCGGCTACGAATCCCCTTGGGGACAGTTGTCGTTCCAAATGGGACGGCTGGTTTGGGGTGAGGGTCATCCGATGTGTCTTGATGCAGGAGGGTATCCGCCGGCAATCCGCACAATGACGCCGCGGAATCTCCGGGATTTCCATACTGCAAATTATCACTTGAACAATATGGGCGCGGTGGTGTCGATCGCTGATGATGTCCTCGTCGAAGATTGTCTGCAAAATATATCTGCCATTTTTACCCGACTCGAACCGAATGCTACGCCGCTCGCCAATGCCGATCCGGCGTTGATCGAAAATTTCATGCCACAACCGAAATCAGGCCCAGCCGGGACAGTCAAGCTGGTGGATTTCCCGCATCAGAACGCTAACGAGCCGGGGCTGGTGATGTACGCTTGGCCGCCGCAGATCACCTGCGACAACAGTGAGTCTTATCTCCTGCAGTTGTTCATGGCTAACCTCGCGTCGGGGCAGACTTCGAATTTGTTCAAAACCTTTGTCAATTCGCAGACCCGCAAGATTGATATTGGGAACTGCGCTATTTACGAATGGCAGGATGCCGAACCGGGGCACACCGCCTATGTCGTGCTCGACAACGTCCGCTCCGATTATCTTAACGAGAAAATGCTCGATTCGCTTCGTTCGATGATCGCCTCGGAAATATCGTCAGTGGCCGCGCTTCCCGATGGCTCTGCGGAACTAAAGGAGTTCAATCAGCGTGCGCAAAATCGCGTCATCGAGCGACGTCGCGAACTTCGCACTTTCTTAAACACCCCTCCCGGTTTCGGCCAACGTGGCTCTGGTGCGGAGTGGATGCAACACCTAAAACGGCTGGGCAAAGCCGGCGGATTTTCGCGGTCACTGATTGTCGCGGATGAATTGTCGTTCGCCGACAGTGTCACTAAGCTCGATGTCAATATCTGGCGCACCTACCTCACCAAATGGAAACTGATTTCGACTAAACCGTTCGCGGTCGGATCGAAATCGAATCCGCAATTGCTGGCGCAAAGCGAGACCGAACGCGAAATGCGAGTTAGTGATTTCATCACGTCCCTCGGCGCGAAATACAACGACACCGCGTTCGCAAATATCATCGCCAAATACAAAACTGAATACGACGCAAATACCGTGATCATCGATTCTGTTGCGGCGACCATTCCGATGCCGACCTTCGTCGACAATCCGCCAATGACCCTTGATGATCCCCTACAATTCAAGACTGACAAACTATCCGGCGGCGGATCAGTGGTTCGTTCCACTTTTGAAAATATGACCTCGGCCACCGCTGGTTTGGCGTTCAATCTGAATACCGTCCCCGAATCTCTATTGGTGTATGTTGCCGCCTTGCCGACATTTCTAACCGAAATTGGCATCGTGCGCAACGGCCGTGTGATTCCCTACGACGAAATGGCTGAGCGAGTTCGCAGGGAAATCCGTGAGCTTAACGCCTATTTCAGCGTCAACTACCGCAAGGGCCGGGTCGAACTGGTAGTGCGGGCTTCGGGCAGTGATAGCGCGGAAATTGGACGTTCGATCGAATGGCTCGGAAGCGCGTTGTTTGAAAGCGACCTGCGCGCCGATAATTTGTCGCGCATTCGCGACGCGGTCGATCAGGAACTCGGGCAACTCCGGGGCACAATGTCCGGATCCGAAGAATCGTGGGTGCAAAACCCGGTGTACACATACTGGCGACAACAGAATCCGCTCCTGATGTCCACTAACAGTTTTCTCACCCGCATCCACATGTTGCATCGCTTGAAATGGCTCTTGCGGCCATCGGGTTCGCCTACTGCCGGAGACGGCTTCTCCCGGTTCATGAATCAACTGGCCTCCTCGTTTTCCGGAATGAACCGGAAGGAGATCGAGCACATTTTAGCCGTTATGGTCGACGAGGTAACTGATACTACAACAGCCGAAAAACCGATTATCGCTCTGGCCGCGCAAGCAATTTCACTCAAACCCGAAGTCGCTTCAGTAATCCAAGATGCGGTGAAAGACCTGAGACAGTCCCTCAATGATATGCCCGATGCTTCACTCAAATCCGGACTGGCCTATTTGTGCAAGCAGATGGATGCCGATTTCCGTTTCCCGGCTCAACAAGCGCTCGATCAGATAAAAGCGGTGCTGGCGATGACACTCAAAACCGACAACGTCCGCGGATTTGTAGTCGGCTCCACACGGAGTCAGGAACAGATCATGCCCGCGCTCAACAAAGTCATCGATAAGCTCGACAAATCGATCTCGGTACGACAGACCTACGCGGGCACTTCAGTCGTCACCAAACATCTGAATGAGCGCACCGGCCAGAAAGGCGAGCCAGCTTTTGTCGGACTTGTCAACGAAAACACCCGGTCAGGCGTAATAGTAAATACCGCCGAATGCGCTTCGATGGAGGATTCCGATCCTGAAAAACTTTTGAATTTTATCTCGGCCCGTCTCTATGGCGGTGGCGGCGCGCATTCGATGTTCATGAAAACCTGGGGCGCGGGTTTGGCCTATTCAAATGGACTTCGCAGTAACGAATCCAACGGCCGCATTTTGTATTATGCCGAGCGATGCCCCGATCTGGCGCAAACGATGTCGTTTGTGGTGGGTGAACTGAAAAAGGCGCCGCACGACCCCACGCTGGCCGATTATGCTGTTTCGCAAGCGTATGCGCTGAACCGCGCGGGTGATACATACGAGGAACGCGGAGAATCAATGGCCGCTGATCTGGCCGATTCGCTGACACCAGAAAAAGTCCGCAGATTCCGCCAAACCATCGCCGATCTTCGCAAAGATCCGAATTTCTACGACAAGATTCAGTCGCGTATGGAGGCAGTCTACGGTCTGGTTCTTCCCGGCTACGGTCCCGACGCGACAGTCGCGACGAATGCCGCCGACGCGCTGTATTTCATCATCGGTCCTGAGAAACAGTTCGAATCGTACGAAACTTTGCTCAAACAAACCGAAGGGGATTTTCAAATTCAACGGTTGTATCCATCTGATTTCTGGATCACCCGCTCGGTGCCAAACGAACCGGGAATATGAGATATACGGAGCTGGTTTCATTCTGCTTATCACGTTGTTCGCGATCTGGGTCGCTGGCTTGCTCTGGCTGTTTCCGAACTTACCCACTATGGAACGATCTCGAAACACTGTTATTTTCACGACAATTTCACTACAAACTCCGAGGTCTTTTCCCCCATACCCCCATATATGTAGAGTCGGACAGTAAAGGCAGAAGAACGAAATGTCACCAGATTTTAGAATGTTACCGAACGAACCCATTTCCCATTGTGGCTGGCGTACGTCCTCGTGCGCCACAAATCGGAAGCACTGTCAATCAAAGCCATTCCAGAAGGTATTCGGGGAATCTACATGCAACACGGCGAAGCCCCAAGGTCCAGACATGTGTCTGGCTGTGCAACAAACCCATTGCGCCGACGTTATGAATACTGGAGGCTTGTATGAGTATCTCCGATAGAGTATCTTGAAATGAGTTCCCGTAGGTCGAAATCCCTTGCGGTTTCGACATCTTTCTGGCGTACTCCGGTGGCCCGTCCTGTTGGCCTTGGTGGCCCACGATTTATCGTGGGGTTATCCACCCTCGCAAATTGTTCTTTGACATCTGGAGACGATACGCGGCCTTGTGCCGTGCTCGTTTTACCAGCACCGCAAATGTGGCGCTTTCACTGGTACCCCATCGTCTTGGCTTTGGCCTTGGTCGGTGGCCCACGATTTATCGTGGGGTTCTGCGAAAGAGCCGCACTGCTCGGGGGTGACCTGGTTTCGACGGGTATAGTGTGGGGTTGTTGGCGTGCCGAGGTTGTCTGGGTCCTCGTTAATTAACCGGGCGAACACACAAATGGCGAGAATAACTACGCCATGGCTGCCTAATCTAACCGATTAGAGGCACAGCCCGTCGTGCCTGATCTTTGTCTTCGAGATTGGGACACGGCGTCGTTAAGGGAGACTCGGTGGCCCGACGCCGTTAGGCGCCGCCTAAACAAAACGGCTGGTCCTTTGCGTGGCCTGTCGATCGACAGCGCACAGGATGAGAAAAAGAAAGATCGACTACGCATGTAGATGACGGCCTGGTGTTATGCTCGGACGGGGGTTCGATTCCCCCCACCTCCATCTATTTTCTAATTCCTTATAACCCAATGCAAATCAACGGTAACTGACTGTTTTACAGCGGGATGAAAGTGGCGATCAGTCAGACAGTCCCGCGAAGCGTGGTTGTCGACACTATTCGCCGCATGAGCATCTTGTACTTCGGAGGTGAGAAATCGGTTCAGGTTCGGTAAAGGGGTGTTCACAACAAGGCTGAAGACATCGCTGTAACTGCCGATATCACTTGACAAGTGTATTCAAATTGCATACAGTTGTCTCAACAATATGGTCAAGCATATCAAAAAACTACACAGTAGCGGATCAACCCTGGAAGTGGCGGACCATCGAACTGACGCGGCCCCTTCGCTCGGAAGCCCTTCGGGCGTAGGGGAAGCCCTCTTTCCCAAGATTCGGCGCAAAGTGCTCGCGCTATTTCTGCTAAATCCGGATAACCGGTTTTATTTCCGTGAAGCCGCCCGCCTGATCGGGGATACACCGGCATCGATCCAGCGGGAAATGAAAATGCTGACCGAAGCCGGGATTCTTCTCGTTGAGCCAATCGGCATTCATAAGTTCTACCGGGCAAATCGGGATCACCCCATCTATGGAGAACTGCGAGCCATTGCCGAAAAGACGTTCGGGCTGGCAGATATCCTGAAGGATGTGCTTCGCAATCACGGCGACAAAATCGACCTGTCTTTCATTTTTGGATCGGTTGCTGTTGGCCGTGAGACAGGAAAGAGCGACATTGACCTGTTGATAGTTGGTTCTATTAGGTTACGGGAATTGACCGAGATCCTTGAACCACTTGAGCGAACGACGCACCGGCCGATCAACCCGACCGTCTTCTCGAAAGCGGAATTTGGAAACAGGGTGAAAAGAGCGGACCATTTCGTAACGACGCTACTTCAGTCGGAGAAACTATTCATTGTAGGAAACGCCGATGACCTTGAACGACTGGCTCAAAAATGATTGGCTGAAGACACACACGACCAGCGCCCGGGAAGTTGGGGACCTGCTCCTGAAAGTCGAACGCGATCTGGCGGAGGCTTCAAAGACACAGATTGGTCTCGACTGGCGTTTGGCGATTGCCTACAATGCCAGTCTTGGCTGTGCTACAATCGCACTCCGGACCAGCGGCTATCGGGCTCCGGAAGGGGACGGGCATCATTTTCGTACCATAGAATCACTGCGACACACCCTCAATCCGAAATCAGACCTTATCACTGCGTTACAGGCGCTCAGGAAAAAACGTGCAGTCGTCAGTTATGACGCCGCCGGAACTGTCACCGAGGCAGAAGTTCGGGAGGCGCTGGAAATTGCGCGAGAACTTTCCGCGCTATTGCGCGCTTGGCTACAATCCAACCATCCGGGTTTGCTTGATCCCAAGTCCTATCGGTGAGTGAATGGGGTGGTTCTATTTCGACGAGAGTATCTCGGTGTAGTACATTGCCGTGGGAGAAAGGAATTGGCGTCGTTTGAAACGGAAGACTAATTCCCGACGCCGTATGCAACTAGAACAGCCTTTTCCATCCGGGCAATTTCTTCGTCAGATAGGAAGTCGAAATGATCTTCGCGCTTCCCTTTGGAAAGTCGGCCATACTTGGCATGGATGCTGGCGTATTTAGTGCGTGGTGTACGTCCCCGTGCACCACGAAAACTAAGAGAAGCTGGCAGACGAGCACGTCCGCCAGCCCATAACCCTATCCTCTCGATCTGTCCACTAAACCGGGAGAGGGTCGAAACTCAGCTTTGGTCGAGGTCACCTTCCTCAAAATACAAGAACCTATCCAGCAACTTGACATAATCCGACCACCCCGTGCCCCTTTGCCGACTGCGGATTCGGTCTATCGCGCCCATCTTGCTATCGATTTCGTCACAATAATAGAGCACAAACGCCTCCGGCATCTGCGGCACCACAGGAGAGCCATATGCCCTTTCCCCCTGATGAGCAAGAATCATATGTCGAAGTTTAGTCAGTAGAATTGGCGGAAATCCTTCGATTGTTCCGGCACGTTCGGCCACCCAATTGTCGGCGATACAAATATGATCGATGAGGCGGCCGGCATCGGTAAAATCTATCACCATGTCGGTTGAATAGCTGGCCATTTTACCTGCATCGTGAAAAAGTCCGCCGAAAATCAGATAGTCTTTGTTAATGAACGGGTAACCCACCGCCACTCTCAGAGCAAGTTCAGTTACATTAACGGAGTGTTCGGAAAGTCCGCCGATATAGGCGTGGTGCCAAAGTTTGCCGGCCGCGGCATGAAGATATTTTTCCAAAAACTCCGAGTCGGCCCAGAATGATTCGGCCAGCGACTTCACATAGCCGTTTTCGATCTTGTCCGTGAGCGCGCGGATTCGAGCCAGTCGCTCTTCGCGCGATTGAGTCGAATGCGCCAGCACTTTGTCCAGCTCAAATTCGTCCGGCTGTGCCTGACGGAGCCGGTTGATTGCCAGTTGGTTTTTGTTGCGGTATTGGCCGACATCGCCACGAATTTTGACAACCATGCCCTCGGCCAATTCGGTCAGTGCGAACTGATCGGGTTCCCACCAGACAGCGTCGATCCGACCGGTGGCATCACCGAGTTCCAGCGATACGAATTGTCCCCGCACAAACTCGCGCACATCACGGCGGCGCACGACAAAGAATCCCTCGATCTTGTCGTCAATCACGAAATCCTTGATCGGTTTCTGGTCCATATACGGGTAATCTACTATGACCGAGGGCATCTGCGCAACAGGGGGAACATTGTGGTTGATACACAGCGTATAAGGGATATATTGGCGCAGATCGTATGAAAATCCTCTATCGCTACATCCTTCGGGAACATATCGCCCCTTTTTTTCTGGCCTTTTTCGTGATCACTTTCCTGTTGATGATCGACTATGTGCCGCGCATAATCGATACCGTTATTGACAAAAACATTGGCTTGCCGGTAGTACTGGAACTGATCGGGCTTAACTTGGCATGGATGCTGGCGTTGTCGGTGCCGATGTCGGTACTGGTGGCGACACTCATGGCGTTTGGGCGGTTTTCCGGCGATTTTGAAATTACGGCTATCAAAGCTTCGGGCATCAATGTGCTCCGGATTCTCTTGCCGCTTCTGTTGGTCGCGGCATTGTTATCCTACGGTATGATTCAGTTCAATGACAAGATTCTTCCTGAGCTAAACCGGCGGGCGCGTTTGTTGCTAGGCGATATTTCCGCAATGCGCCCGACGCTTGTCTTTCGCTCGGGAGTTTTTATCACCGACATACCGGGGTATTTGGTTCTCATCGACGATATTGATCACGCGACCTCGCTTGTCAGTGGTGTGCGCATCACTGAAACAAAAGATCCGAGCAGGCCGCGTATAGTGGTGGCGCATCACGGCTATCTGAAAATGACCGATAATGGCAAGAATATGCAGTTCACGTTGTATGACGGCGAAATTCATTCTCTCGATCTCACCGAGCCGGAAAATTATCGCAAGGTTGATTTCGATAATCAGGTGATCAATATCAGCGGGACTGGATCGGAACTGGTAAGAAGCGATACGGAGTTCCGAACCGACCGTGAAATGGGAGTCGCCGAAATGGAAAAAAATGTCGATCAGGCAGTAGCCTCAGCCCAACCGAATCGCGACCGGATTATCGAGGTGCTGGACAAGAAATACAAATATCTTTTCGGAGAGTCGTTCAAGTACAACTTTTCAAAAGACACAGCATCTGATTCACTTGCCTATGCTCTGGTCAAAAGTGACGCCACCGTGTTGGTACAGCATATAGAACGGAGCCAGCAACAAATCGATGCCCAGGCGCGAGTTGCCAATAAGTACCTAGTCGAGATCTATAAGAAATACGCGATCCCTGTCGCCGCACTGGTTTTTGTTCTGGTCGGGGCGCCGCTCGGGATGATGACCCGACGCTCCGGCATGGGAATGGCTATTGCCGTTTCGATTTTCCTCTTTGTCATGTACTGGGCGTTTCTAATCGGCGGCGAAGATCTGGCTGATCGTGGTATGGTGTCGCCGCTTGTAGCTATGTGGGGGGCAAATATGTTTCTGGGCACTTTGGGGATATACCTGATTTATATTGTGGTCTCAGAACGTCCGCTCTTTTCTTGGTTCCGCAGAACGAGATAATATGTTCTTGTTCAAGACGCTCGATCGTTATCTGATTCGGAATTTCCTGCAGGCGCTGGCGGTTGTCACTGTGGCCATCGGCCTGACGATCATTGTAATCAATATGGTCGAGGAACTTCGCGATTTCATCGATCACGAAGTCGCGTTTCTGGACATCATAACTTACTATCTGTATTTCGGCGGCTGGGTGCTCAAGTCGTTTCTGCCGGTTTTTGTCCTTTTAGCAACGCTCTTTTCGGTTTCCATTTTGGCTCGTCGCCGGGAGATACTCGCGATGAAAGCCTCGGGCCGGTCGTTGTATCGGATCGCGCTACCGCTTCTGGTGATGGGGGTAATACTGTCGGCGGCACATTTTTACTACAACGAATACCTCTTTCCACCCGCCAATCAGCGACGATTGGAACTCAAGGAATTCACGATTGAGAAACGGGCCAAGTCGGCCTATTCCAATGTTCGGAATGTTTACCGGCTGATTGGGCCGGGGTATTTTTATTCACTCGGTGATTTCAATGCCGAGCGACAGGAAGGTCAACAGCTTCGTCTTTGCCTAACTGAACACAACAAACTAAAGCAAATAACGACCGCGCAATCAGTGGAATACCGGGATTTTCAGTGGCTTGGTAAGGAAGTGTCCATCCGAAATTTTGATGACTCGTCGCATGAATCTTTTCAAAAACTCGACTCACTGCTCCTTCCAGATATCAAAGACACCCCCGAAGATTTGGCGAAACGGATTGGCAAGCCGGAAGATATGTCGCTAGATGAACTCAAACGATATATTGATGTCATGAAACGCACTGGTGGCCCTTATTTGAAAGAATCGATCGATTTGCGGTTGAAATTTTCCTACCCGATGACTTCGTTCATTGTTATGCTGATTTGTATTCCGTTTGCGGCAAATCCGCGACGGGCGGGAATTGCCGTGTCGTTTGCGGTCGGCGCGGCTATAGCTCTCGGTTATTTCGTGCTGTTTAGAATTATGCAGTCGCTGGGATATAATGAAAAGATTCCGGCGGATTTGGCTGTGTGGGGGGTGAATGCGCTGTATTTTGTAATAGGAATCGTGCTGATGATACTCGCGAGGAAATAATGCCCCACCCCGATCATGAAAAGAACCGCACCGCCTGGAATGAGATGGTTCCTATCCACTTCAACCACCCATCGTATCGTACCAAAGAATTTCTCGCCGGCGAATCCAAACTCAAGCCGATCGAGCGGCAGGCGCTCGGCGATGTCCGCATGGGTAAACAGAAGTTGCCTCAGTTTGACAAAGACACGCATGATTTCGATGTTCACTCGCACCGCGCGTTTGCTCTTGAGGACACTTGAGAGCATGGCGACCCCTTGCTCGGTAAAGGCATAGGGAAGTTTTCGAGTTCCTCCCCAACTTGAAGTTCCAAATTGGAACTTCAAACTCTTAAATTCGTCCTGCGTCAACTGAAACATGAAATCTTCAGGAAATCTATCCGAGTTCCGTGTGACGGCTTTGTTTAGATTCTTGGTTAAAACTCCGTAAAGGACGGCCAAGTCCCGGTCCAGCATCACTCTCTGTCCACGGAGCATCAGGATTGTCCGTTCAATTGTCGTAACAGTTACCGCCGAGTTTTTCGTAACCATCATGTCCCCTGCTTGATCAAAGACAAATATGTGGTCGCAAATTGCGACCACCCTTCAAGGTACGAGATTTTGATGTCACAATTTGTGATATCAAAAATGTGGTGTCAAGAAGCAGACCAGCGATTGTGATGTGCTATGCCGCGAATTCGACACTTGAGTCGTTTACCTCTCACCCGCCAATGCCACAAAGGCCGCGACCACCACCGGTCCCAAAATCATCCCGGTAAATCCAAACGCCGCGATGCCACCCATCATTGCAAAAAACAACAACAGGGGATGCAACGCCGTCTTGTCGGCCATAAGTTTCGGGCGAAGGAAATTATCAAGCTGGCTGATTACACCAAGTCCGACCGCGAGTACGATAATGCCTTTCGCGGTGGAACCTGAAATTATCAAAACAGCTCCCGCCGGAATGTAAATGAGAAACGCGCCGATCATCGGCAACAGCGACAGAAACGCCATCACCGCTCCCCAAAATATCGGTGACGGTAGCCCGACCGAGGCAAACAATATCCCGCCGAGTAGACCCTGCAACAATGCGACGAACAGACTGGAGGTGATTGTCGAAATAATTACATCGCCCAGTTGTTTGAAAGTAGAATCGACTGTTTCACGCGGCAGAGGCATGGCGCGGCGAAGCCATTCGACTAGCTTGCCACCGTCCTTTAGTAAATAGTAAATACTTACCAACATCAGAATAAAGTAAAAGACCGCTTTAGTTCCATTGGAAATTATTGCGCCGGCTTGGTCGATGACGAATTTCCCTATTTTGTCAATTGAGTTGCGAACGATTTCGTTCAGGTCAATCTGATTAAAATCGTAATATCGGAACAACTTCTCTTTGAGACCATCTAGCAGCGGAAGTTTTAAGTCCAAATATTGTTTTAGTTCGCCCGACTCATAAAGGACATTTACCCGCGAGACAGCATCGGCGGCTTCATCGACTAACTCGACTGTCAGACACGCAATCGGTCCTATGAGCACGACAAGAATGAGTAGTGTGATGATCAACGCGGCTGGTGTCTGCCGACCCTTCATTTTATTCAACAGTCGCAGATAGAGCGGTCGAAAAAGAAGCGCGAGCACACCTGACCATATCAAGGGGGCCGCGAATGGAAGGATGATCTTCCCGAATAAATAGAATACGGCAATAAGAATTGCCAGAATCAAGCCGGTGGTGATATTGTCTCGGTTCATATAATTAATTTCTTGGTTCGAGTTTTGGATAATCTACCAAATGGGGAGGGGTGAGGCAATGAGCTAAGAGTTTGTGCAAACCTGAAGATTCCGCGCTCAGAACAGTAACTCTGCGACAATCGCAACGCATTACTATTCAGCGAGTTATGTCTTCATGCGGAGCATTGGAGGGTCTGGTGGTTAATTAGTCCATGATACCGCTCTGCGGGGGTGGTCGGCAGGAACGATACAAACTTTATAGGATTGTTAAGTCAAATTTCTTGTGCCGAGGCATCCTTTTGGGCTAAAGCATTTTACTTGACCGCCGATGTAAATAATAGAACTGAATAATTCACGGCGTGAGGGACACAGCCATGTCCTTATTCGCCATGCGTAATGACTCAAAGAAGGAGTTTTGAGATGGCTACGAAAAAGAATCCGAGTTTCCGCAGTGCGACCCCGCGTCGCGTCAGCAAACCCACTCGCCGTGCCAATGGTGGAAGCCCGTGGAGCCGCACCGAAATCGCGTTCCTGCGCAAGAACTATCGCAACAACCCGACCTCGTGGTGTGCCAAACAGCTTGGCCGTACTGCTTATGCCGTTCGGTACAAAGCTTCCGATCTGAGCATCAAGAAAGCCAATCCGTCAGTCTGGCGCGCCTCTGGCAAGTCGACCGGTACGTTTGGTTTTACCCCGAAGACGACCTGGGGTCGTCCGACATCCCGCAAGTCGGCTAGTCGCTCGACCAGCCGTCGCGCTCCTCGTTCGCGTCGGTAGTACGCCTACTCCGGCCCGCACGACGCGGGTCTTGTTCATCTTAACCCGCCTTCAAGGATGAAGGCGGGTTTTTCTTATTTCTACGCGCGAATTAAATAATGGCGGCAGTTACGTCAGGTACATATCTTCACGCCCTTACGTTAATGGACGACCAAAGACTATGCTGAGACCAAAACTACTTGACACAATAAAGACCTACGACACGCATCAATTCACCCGTGATCTGATGGCCGGACTGATTGTTGGAATCGTGGCGCTTCCCTTGGCTATCGCATTTGCGATTGCCTCGGGTGTTTCCCCTGAAAAGGGACTATATACGGCGATCATTGCCGGTTTTCTGATCTCGGCGCTGGGCGGAAGCCGGGTTCAGATCGGCGGGCCAACCGGAGCTTTTGTCGTTATCATTTATGGCATCGTTCAGCGATACGGCATCGATGGTCTCATGGTGGCGACCATGATTGCGGGTGTCATTTTGATTCTGATGGGGCTTTTCAAGTTCGGCTCGATTATCAAGTTTATCCCGCATCCGGTGATTGTTGGATTCACTACGGGAATTGCAGTGATAATATTTTCTTCACAAATCAACGACCTGCTCGGATTGGGGCTTGTCGATGTTCCGTCGGATTTTATTGAAAAATGGATTACCATTCTCATCCACGCAACCGGCGTTCACCTAAATGAACTACTAATAGGTAGCGGAGTGATTCTGGTGGCGGTGCTGTGGCCAAAAGTTACCACAAAGATTCCCAGTCCATTTGTCGCGATCATTGCCGCTTCCGTAGTAGTCGCGGCCCTCAAGTTACCAGTTGATACTATTGGCACACGCTTCGGCGATATCCCGCATTCACTGCCGATGCCATCTTGGCCCGAGGCGAGCTGGGGACAGATCCGCGACCTGATTCAACCCGGCATTACTATTGCCATGCTGGCGGGAATCGAAGCTCTATTGTCTGCAGTGGTTGCCGATGGGATGATCTCCGGCAAACACCGTTCAAACATGGAACTGGTTGCGCAGGGGATTGCCAATATTGCGTCGCCAATTTTCGGTGGTATTCCTGCGACCGGCGCGATCGCGCGAACCGCCACAAATGTGAAAAACGGCGGGCGAACTCCGGTGGCGGGAATTGTCCATGCGGTAGTGCTACTTTTGATCATGCTGGTATTCGGCAAATGGGCCACGTATATCCCGATGGCGGCACTGGCGGGAATCATGATTGTGGTCGCATACAATATGAGTGAGTGGCGCTCGTTTGTCTCGCTGGCACGGTCGCGCGGTGGCGATGCGCTTGTGCTTGGGATCACATTTGTATTGACAGTCGTTGTTGATTTGACCGTTGCTATTCAGGTCGGAGTGCTGGTTGCGGCGGTGCTCTTCCTTAAGAATATGTCATCGACCTCCAACGTGACGGCCGTTACTAAGACAATGCTTGATGAAGACGAAATTGAGGATTCCGCCGATTTTACGCTGATACCGATTCCGGAGGGAGTGCGCGTATTCCAGATTTCCGGTCCGATGTTTTTTGGTGCGGCATACAAATTCAAAGAAGCGATGTCGGTGATCGAAAAGCCGCCCAAAGTGATTGTAATAAGAATGCGCAAGGTGCCGCTCATTGACGGCACGGGAATCAGGACGCTCGAAGATGTCTTCACCGCCTATCACAAGCGGGGCACGGTGATAGTGCTGTCGGGGGTCCATCCACAGGTGTTGGTTTCTTTGCAAAATGCAGGACTGGTAACAAAGATCGGCGAAGAAAATATGCTGGCAACATTTGATGATGCCTTGTTGCATACGCGGAAACTCCTTGGCAAATCGGTCCCCTCAGCTGATCCAAAGTTTACAACACCGTAGCATTGAGGATTGTTGAATCAGGCACGATTGCGATTGTTTTTGATTCGTCATTCCCGCGAAGGGGCTTGTTGAAAAAGTCCCTCTCTCTGTCATTGCGAGGAGCGTAGTTTATCCTGAGCGGAGTCGAAGGCTCGCAACGAGGGGCTTTTGCTTTTATCAACATGATCGAAGGCCGGAATGCAGCCCTGTATTCCAAGAAATTAGAACTGGACCCGACCTTCGTCGGGGTGACATTTAAGTGGATGCACTCCGAAACAGAGTTTTCTTACGGCCCCATTGAGGCAAAGAATCAACTTGCTCTTGAGCGTCACCCGCATCATCTTTGGCAATTGATTGTAGCAAAAGTAGCTCGGTATAGTCCTGTTTCCTAACATTCCGGGAACCGCCCAAGTGCTCTGGCGTTATAGTGGCTACTATACACGAATATATTAAAGAAGGAGTTTTACATGGCACATACCCTGCCGAATCTGTCCTATTCGTACGACGCGCTCGAACCATTTATCGATGCGCAAACTATGACCATTCACCACAGCAAGCATCATCAAACCTATGTCGATAAACTCAACGCGGCGCTGACCAATCACCCCGACTGGGCCGCCAAGACTGTTGAGCAGGTGGTGCGTGAGTTGAACAACGCGCCGGAATCTATCAAGGGGGCGTTGCGAAATCATGGCGGTGGCCACGCCAACCATGCTCTTTTCTGGCAGTTGCTGAAAAGAGATGTCAAGTTTGCAGGTCCGGCGGCTGATGCCATCACCAAAAAGTTCGGCGGCTTCGACCAGTTCAAAGAGCAGTTCTCTACTGCCGCAACAAATGTATTCGGTTCCGGCTGGGCCTGGCTGGTTGTATCGGGAGGAAATCTCGAAATCGTCGGCACACCCAATCAGGACTCTCCGCTGACTGCCGGTAAGACGCCGATCCTGACTCTTGATGTTTGGGAGCATGCCTACTATCTGAAATATCAGAACCGCCGTCCGGAGTATATCGCCGCTTTTTTCAACGTTATCAATTGGGAAAAAGTGAACGAGTATTTCACCTCGGCCCGCTGAGCCGCCATCTAATTTATTCAATAAACGGTCGGGTTCTCACGTCCGGCGGCACAAATGCATCCCCCTTCGCGGAATCAATGCCTGACGCAACTCTTTAGGATGAGGAGAGATTGCTTCGGACACGCGAAGCGCGTGTCACTCGCAATGACAGTATCGGGTGAAGATGCCCGGACTGTATTCGCCAAGATCGAAGGAAGCCGGTGGCGGATCATTGAAAAGCGCGGCGAAATTGTCGATTACTGGATCAAAGAAACCGAAGAGTAGATTTCAGTCCTCGTCGTGTTCTTCTTCAGTTTTCTTTTCTGCCGGCACAATTCCGACAGTCGCCAGTCGGGCAAGCGAACTGTCGATCCAGGCGAAAACGGTGTCTTGCAGTGGCCCCTCTATCAAACGCCCCCAATGAGTCAAACGATACGAGCAAAGCGGCATCTCGCCTTCTTCGATTTCTTCCCGTATACCGGTTAGCATATCCGCCTGCGAGCCCTTACCCGCAAAAGGGAAGTCCTTACTGTAATCGAGATGTTCGCGCCCTTCCTCGTTGTGTTCGTCAATCATCCCTTTTATGATAGGGAGCTTGTAGTACCAAGGATATTTGACTTTGTTACTGTGACAATCAAAACAACTTTTCTCTAAAGCCGGTTTAATCGTTTGAAATCCGGCGTTGATCATAGCGAACAAACTGTCATTGGCTGGCGGGGCTGTTTGTGTAATAACAGGCGTGGCATGTTCTGCCTGTTCGGTTCCGTTGTTGTCGTCCGCGAGAACGAGCGTGATTCCCGCTGTTGCGACGAACAGCACGGGAAGGATGATCCACCAAAGGCGATTTATTGAGTTGTTCATAAAATCCTCGCAAGAAATCCGTTTGCCGAGTTTAATGTTTTGGTTGCTGTTTCCTTGTCACAAGAACGGGCATGCATGACAATCGCTATCTTGACCGATCCCTCGGCCCGTTCGAGCAGATCATTCGCCGTATCTATCGAAATGCCTAATAGCTCCGTGAGTATTTTTCGCGAACGCGCCGCCAATTTTTCTGATTTCACCTGCAGGTCAACCATCAGGTTGCCGTAGGTTTTTCCAAGCAATACCATGGCGGTGGTCGAGATCATATTAAGCGCAAGTTTTTGGGCGGTGCCGGATTTCATTCGGGTTGAACCGGTGATTGCTTCGGGGCCGACCGGCAGGGCAATCACAATATCTGGTGATATTTCGAGACCGGCAGGGTCGTTGCAGATTATCATTGCGGTACGACAGCCGATTGACTTGCCATACTGAACGCCTGCCAATGTGTACGGCGTACGACGGGAAGCCGCGATGCCTATCACAAAATCTTTCGCGGAGAGTTGGCGCGCTTTCAAATCCGCGATGGCGGCATCCTTGTCGTCCTCCACCCCTTCTTTCGAAAGTACCAGAGTAGCGTAACCGCCGGCGATTACTCCGACAATTTGCGATGGATCGGAACCAAAGGTTGGTGGACACTCGGCGGCATCGAGTACACCGAGTCGTCCGGAAGTTCCCGCCCCGATGTAGAACACACGGCCACTTTCACGAATGGTTGCCGCGAAAATCTCGGCGGCCTTTGCAATCTGGCCGATAGCTCCTGAGACAACTTGCGGAACAGCGCTGTCCTCGGCGTTGATTCGGCGGGAAATATCAATGGCGGAAAGGCGATCAATGTCGACGGTGCGCGGATTGACCTGTTCGGTTTCAAGACGTGAGAGTTGTTCTATAAGATTTTCGTAGTCAACCATGATGATAGAAAGCTATCTACGACAAGTCCAGTCGGCAACAAAAAAGCCGAGGCCTTGATGTTACGGCTGGAGAACGACGCGCACCGAATCGCGTATAGATACGCGAACCGTTCCGACATGACCGCTCAGAGCACGGGCATTGATATTGTCAGTCAGTTGTGTTGGCATTCTCACGGGAAGTGTCGCACGCGAGAGCACTCTGTCTGGCGATCCTGTGTAGGCATACACATAGAGATAGTACCAGCCGGTGTCAGGAGTAGTGGGGCTTGACTGATAAAAGGCCTCGCGCGGGAAAGTTTCCGATCCCTGCGATGTAGCATACACTGCGTATCCGGCTCCTGAGTAGGCCCGATTCTTGAGCACTGCCGCTATCACAAACCCGTCAGCGCCGGAGCCGCCGAACCAGCTTAATTTCACCAAGTCGCTACCATTGCTGACCCGACTTGGCGGAACGATGTCGATAATCGACGCTGTGGTCGGCAAACTTATAGTGACGGACTGCTGGCGCAAGCTTGTCGAGTCAATTATGGCAAAGTTATGGCTTCCGGCCACGAATTGGACTACCGAGTTCCATTCGGTGGAGAAGACGGAATCTATCGCGAATTGGCTTCGGTTGAATGAAAGTGCGGTGGCGTCCAGTTTGACACTTCCGGTTGTGGCGTACAATGTGTCTTTGCGGAACTCGGCCGCCGCAATGGTTTTGTCCCTATTAGGATCAACGGTTACCAACCCCAAAAACCGGTAGCTACCATTCCCAGTGCCCGGTTGCAGGATGCCGCCATTACAGGCCAAGAAAAGGCCCGTGATGGCGAGGGTTGCCAGTAACCCTCGTTCCAGCCTTGAGATACGAAAGTTGCTCATGTTATTAGCATATATCGGCAATTTCAGCCAGTAATTCAGTCATATATCATTATAACAAACGTGTACATTGGGGAGATCCTGGATAAGGAAAAATGTTCACTTTTGGAGGGAAAACCCCTTGGAAAAAGGCAAAAATACCCTGATATTGGAACTCAACGCCAATTTGACTGTTCTAAATTATACTTCGGCGGTCGGTTTGACAACTTGCTTGACAACCGTATCGCCGATTCGCCCCGTGCCGATTCCCTCCCCCCCGGTACGGGGTACTTTTTTGGGGGGTGGGCGACTTGAGCTTGGGGCGGCTATTGCCTATGATTGATCATGTCTTCTCTCCACGGGAATCTCGCGAATAGCGCAATGGCCTAGTCTTGCGTAGGTCAATCCCGTCTTCGGGGTTGACGTTTCGTGCGCGGCAGGTATCCTACCTGCCCGTTGCAACGATGGGGCAGACAAGATGTCTGCCGCCCACGGAATCTGTTGGGACGTCACCCGCGAAACCGCGAGTGACCTACGTAGCTGCTGGTCGACAGCTTTATGTATGACAACGAATACGGCTCAACGCCGGAATTGTGGCGGAAATATTTCGGGGCGTTTGAATACGCGGCGTCGAGGAGAAGGTGACTGTCTTTATGCGTCAGATCTTGCCGACCTTCGGACGTCGAGGACCTGACGAAACTCTGTAATAACAAATCCCCATGATAAATCGTGGGCCACCAAGGCCGAGCCCTTCGACCCTGCGGCTTCGCCTCAGGACTTCGCAGGCTCAGGGTGAAGTCGCTCCTCGCAACGACGGCAATGTCGGGACCACAAGGGTTCCGACCTACCAACTGTCGGATGCGGACACCCGACCGCACTTGTCTAAAACTTCGCCCAGCCCGGTACTCTTGGGAAAGGCAAGACATCGCGGATGTTGCTCATCCCGGTGATGTACATAATTGCCCGCTCAAACCCGAGCCCGAATCCAGCGTGCGGGACACTCCCCCATTTGCGAGTGTCCAAATACCACTGATAATTCTCGAAATTGGTCATGCCCTTTTTGGTCATCCGGTCGATCAAGACATCGAACCGATCTTCACGCTGGCTTCCGCCTATGATCTCGCCGACTTTCGGCACCAGCACATCCATGGCACGGACAGTTTTGCCGTCATCGTTTACACGCATATAAAATGATTTGATCTCTTCGGGGTAGTCGTAAACAATCACCGGTTTCTTGAATTTCTTTTCAGTCAGGTACCGTTCGTGTTCAGACTGCATGTCGAGTCCCCATTTGACCGGATACTCGAATTTCTCGCCCGATTGTTCGAGAATTTTAATCGCCTCGGAATAGGGACACCGTTCAAAAGTTGAATTAACGACTTGTTCGAGCGTAGTCCGAACTTCCTTGTCTACCCATGTGGAGAAAAAGTCCATTTCGTCGGAGCATTCATCTAAAGCGTAGCGGAAAATATATTTAAGGAAATCTTCGGCCAAATCCATATTGTCGGTCAATTCTGCCCAGGCCATTTCCGGTTCGATCATCCAGAACTCGGAGGCATGGCGACTGGTGTTGGAATTTTCGGCGCGGAATGTTGGGCCGAAGGTGTAGATATCACCAAGCGCGGTTGCCATCAACTCGCCTTCGAGTTGGCCAGAAACAGTCAAATAGGTTTCGGCGGCGAAAAAGTCGGAGTCGAAATCGATTTTGCCGTCGGGTTTACGCGGGACATTTTTCAAGTCGAGCGAAGTAACGCGGAACAGGTCGCCTGCCCCTTCACAGTCGGAGGCGGATATAATCGGCGTGTGGATATAGAAAAAGCCGCGCTCCTGATAGTACTTGTGGATGGCGTAGGCCAATTTCGAGCGGATTCTGTTGACCGCTCCGAATGTGTTGGTGCGGGGTCTGAGATGGGCTATTTCACGCAAGAACTCGAACGTGTGTCGCTTTTTCTGGAGGGGGAAGGTGGCGTCGGCCTCGCCGACTAACGTGAATTCGGTAGCGGCCAGTTCGTATTTTTGTTCTTTCCCCTGCGAGGGTATTAGAGTCCCCTTCACGCGAACCGACGCGCCGGTGAGGGTGCGATCCAGATCGGGGTATTTTTCGGATGGGGTCAACACCGCCTGAAGATTTTTCATACAGGAGCCGTCGTTGATTTCGACAAAAGCCACTTCTTTGCCTGTGCGTACCGTACGAACCCAGCCCAAGACGGTGATCTCGGAATTAACCGGGACGCGGTCGTGTATGAGAATTGTGTCAACGCGAGTGCGAACTTTGTAATCCATTGGTCTGCCTTTGTCTAAACAGCATCGTTTGGCCCACCAAGTAGGGCTTGTTGAAAACGCCCCCCTTATCGTCATTGCGAGTGCCGAATTCTTATGAGGCCGAAGCAATCTCTCCTTCTTGACTTGACTTAATAACGAGGCGAGATTGCTTCGCTTCGCTCGCAATGACAGTAAATAGAGTTTTTCAACACTCCCCGTAGCAGTGAGCTATCAGTGAGTGAACCGTAACCTATTAGTGAGAAAATAGCACATTTTACGCGCAATTCAAGTGGGGGTTATAGATAAGGAACGGAGCCGCAATTGCAACGACACGTCTACGGATGATTTAAGACGAGGGGATTCTGGGGAAGCGGGTGAAGTAGCCGTTTCTGGTACATATAAAAACCTGATTCATAGAAGGCGATGGCATCGAGAACGATGCCGGAATCGATTATAGGATCAATTCGTATCATAGAGCCTGGCTCATCGCCGCGTCGCCACACTTCTATTGTCTTGCCCATTCCGAGAACAGCAAGGGTGTCAGCACGAAACAGGGAAACATCACGATTGTGCCCCATCAGCGCCCAAGTTTGATCAGGTGGCACAGTCAGCAGATTTCGCCCGAAAAAAGCGGAGCTATACTCGATATTCAATAGGCCAAGAATAGTCGGCGCCAGATCGATTTGCGAACCGACGATATCGATCGCGCGACCTTCGGGTATGAGAGTAGGACAGTAAAAGAGGATCGGTATCTCGTATGAATCGAGCGGTATCGCCTGCGAACCGTAGACTCGTGCGCCATGATCGGCCATGAACACAAATAACGTGCTGTCAAACCAAGCATGAGAACGGGCGTCGCGTATGAACTTTCCAAAAGCATAGTCAGCGTACTGAACAGCATTTTCGCGTCGCTGTTCTTTGGGGTCAGGGGCTATACGCCCGGTCGGATAGGTGTAGGGGGAGTGATTGGAGACAGTCAGAATGGTCGCGAAAAACGGACATGCAGAAGCATGCAGAGTATCCATGCGAACCAACGCGCCGGTGAAGAGATCTTCGTCGCACACTCCCCAGATTGTCTTGAAAGTTACGCTGTCGAAATCGGTCTGGTCGCTCACCTGCTCAAATCCGTTGGTAGAGGCAAAGCGACCGAGATTGTCAAAATACGAAAGCCCGCCATAAAAGAATTCAGTCTGATACCCTTTCCCTTTGAGCAGGGCTGGTAGCGAGAAGAAATTTTCACCGCCGGGACGACGTACAATGGAATTGCCGGGGAGTGGGGGGAAACTGCAGAGTGCCGCCTCTATCCCACGGACCGTTCGATTTCCGGTGGCATATATGTTGCGAAAAAACATACCGTGAGCGGCAAGAGAATCAAGTTGCGGCGCACAGTTAGGGCCCTCGGGGTTGAGACTACCGACAAACTTTGACCCGAAACTCTCTTCGAGGACAAGTACGATGTTGAAGGGGCGTGTTGGTCCAGCGGCAGGTATAACCCGCTCAATCGACATCGAATCGTTTCCGTCCAGCCATGTTTCACCCTGCAGAGCTATTTCAAATCGGAGCCGTGGGATGGATTTGGTCGGGCCGGACGAGGCGTAGTACAGATCGTAATCGATCTCGCTGGTGTAGGCGGCCCAGCAGAAGGTGTAGTATCCGTTGCCGGCGATTTCATTGACAATCCGGTTGGCGGAAATCTTCATGGCATTGGCCGACAGACCGTACACACCGGCGACGACCAACGCTATCGAAAGGGCAACGGGTACAATGCGCGAGGATCGCCGCGTTTCTATTGCCAACAACCTCCAGAATAATTTCCGCAATAACCAAACGCCGACGCAGGATACAAGCAGGACGCCGATCAACACCTGAAGTACCGGATAAGTTTCCCAGAGATTGACGAATACTTCGTGGGGGAAGATCAAATAATCAACCGCGACAAAATTAAAGCGGGAGCTGAATTCATCGAAGAAGAACTGTTCAACCACAGCCAGATAGATAATTCCAAAGAGATAAAAGAAAAGCCACCAGAGATGAAACCATCGCCCGATCGTTGAACGAAGCCACTTGCCGGAAACAATCAAAAGGTACAGCCCAAACGGAATGGTGAGAGCTATCCCCATCAGCAGATCAAACACAAAACCAACCGCCATCGCGGGAAAGAGACTCCAGAACGAATCGGCGATCTCACCAAAATTGACAATGATCAATGCCAGCCGAGCTACAGTGGAGACGACGGTAAACATCGCGATCACAAGCCAAATCGCGGCGAAGCGGGTATGCAGTCCCAAAGCTGATTGAAGAACAGTAGAGCTATTCGGGTTTATTTTATTCAAGGCGTCACCAGAAATTGTTTGTCATACCATAATCAAACACCAAAACAATTCATCAGTTCAACCATTTTATTTCTTCTGTCCGGAGATCGAAAGCGCTGTCAGGGCCGCGCCATCGAGTCGAAACACGGTCCATTCATTCATCGGGACCGCCCCCAGTTTACGATAAAACTCGATCGCCGGCGTATTCCAGTTGAGGACTGCCCATTCAAACCTGCCACAGCCGCGTTCGACAGCAATCTGTGCAAGACGAATAAGCAAACTCTTGCCGAATCCGCAACCGCGACATTCCGGTTGTACATAGAGGTCTTCGAGATACAACCCCTTACGACCAAGAAAAGTTGAGTAGTTATGAAAATAAATGGCGAATGCGACCGCTCGCCCCGCCACTTCGCCAATAAGCGCCTCGGCAACGGGTTTGTCGGAGAATAGAGATGCGCGCAGAGTATCCTCGGTTGCCACCACCGCGTGCGACAGTTTTTCGTAATCAGCTAATTCTTTGATGAGAGATAAGAGTGTGGTGGTGTCGGATTCGACAGCAGGGCGAATTATAAATGAATCGGTCATGGTCACTTCTCGAGACTCCGCCAAAGATACCAAGAAGCGACCGTGCGATATGGGCTCCACCGTTCCGCGAATTTGGCAAAGTTAAAATTCTTCCTCCGCGCGCTATAGAGCTTTTTTATGGCATTGCGCAAACCAAGATCGCCGGCAGAAAAGACATCGGGGCGGCCAAGCACAAACATGAGATACATTTCGGCAGTCCACTGACCGATACCTTTGACCTGTGTCAGATGTTCAGCAACGGCCTGGTCAGACATCGCGCCAAGGCGACTGATATTGAGCGAGCCATCGTTTATGTGTCCAATCAGATTGCGAAGGTATCCTATTTTCTGTCGCGATAATCCTACCCCTCGCAATTGTTGATCAGACAAAGCAGTCACAGCGGGCGGGGTTACTTTTTTGCGAGGACAGAGCAGACGGAGCCGCTCCCAGATAGTGTTGGCGGCTTTGCCTGAAAGTTGCTGGTAAACGATCATGCGACAAATGATATCGAATCCGCCGCGTTTGCGCTTGAGTGGACACGCACCTTTATTCCTGATGATAGCACCGAGAATAGGGTCAAGGGCCGACAGATGCCGCTCAATCGAACGGGATGATACGTCGCTTCCAGATTGAGAAGGAACCCCTGACGAACGAGTTACTGGCATGAATCAGCTTACTTGTTGGACGCGGTTTGTTCTTCTTCCGCCAACTGAGCCAGAATCTGCGAGACCGGCACAGTGCCGTCTTTCGTTTCTTTCATCTGCGGGAAAAAGATCACATCGCGAATCGAGGGTTGATTGGTCAACAACATAACCAGTCGGTCGATCCCAAATCCCAACCCGGCAGTCGGTGGCATACCGTACGATAACGCCGTGATGAAATCATCATCAAGAGGCTGTGCTTCCTCGTCGCCGGCCTCGATTGCTTTCCCCTGCTGGAGGAATCGCTGGAGTTGATCGACCGGGTCGTTAAGTTCGCTGAAGGCGTTCCCCATTTCCTGTTTGGCGATGAACAGCTCGAATCGCTCGGACAGGCGGGGATTGTCGCGATGTTTCTTGGCCAGCGGTGAGATTTCTACAGGGAAATCGCAGACGAAAGTCGGCTGAATCAACGTGTGCTCGACTTTCGCCTCCCACACGGCTTCGATCACCTTCCCCCAATTAATAAGTTCGGAAACATCGAGGCCGAGCTTTTTGGCTTCGGCGTGAGCATCCTTAAACGAGAGTGAACTAAAATCAATTCCGGTTTTTTCTTTTACTGAATCGAGCATACTGACCCAGCGAAAATTGGGACCAAAGTCAATCCTATGCTCGCCGAATTGAAACGCGTGCGAACCGTGAAGGGTAAACGCAAGATGCCGTAGGAGTCGCTCGAGCAGTTCGCCGATTTCGCGGTAGTCGGCGTAGGCCCAGTACATTTCGATCATCGTGAATTCGGGATTATGTAAGCGATCCATTCCTTCGTTGCGAAAATCCTTGCACAACTCCCAGACCTTGTCGTACCCGCCGACTATCAGTCGTTTCAGATACAGCTCATCGGCCACCCGGAGAAACATCGGGATATCCAGCGTGTTGTGATGAGTCGTGAATGGCCGCGCTGAGGCGCCGCCATAGAGCGGCTGAAGGATCGGCGTTTCGACTTCCAAGAATCCATCAGCGTTCAAGAAATCGCGAATGGTCTGTATAATCTTCGTGCGCTGAACAAAAACCGCGCGCACTTCGGGGTTGGCGATCAGATCGATATAGCGGCGGCGATACCTTGTTTCGACGTCGGTCAGACCGGAATGTTTGTCGGGAAGCGGATGAAGCGCCTTGGTGAGCAACTGAAATGAAGTAACTTTGATCGTGCGTTCCCCAGTGCGGGTGATAAACAAAGTTCCTTCGCACCCGATGATATCGCCGAGGTCGAGCAGGTCGAAAACGTCGAACAATTGCTGGCCGACATCGTCACGCTTTACATAAATCTGCATTTTCGCGCCCGCATCCCTAAGATCGGCGAAAAACACTTTGCCCATCTTGCGAATGAGTATGATTCGCCCGCAGACCCGAACCACAGTTGTCTGCTGTTCGAGCGTTTCAAAATTGGTGAGAACATCACCAATCTGGTGGGTTCGTTCGTACCGATACGGGTACGGGTTGATTCCCATTTCGGTGAGCTTGCGGATTTTATCGCGCCGAATGCGAATTAAATCTGTTAGGGGAATTTCGGCCGTGTGATCGGGGCCAGTCGGCTCGTTAATTTGTTCGCTCATAATAATTGCTATGTACCTTTATCGATGTGTTGATACGGGGACGCATCCACCCTAACGTCGGTGGAGTCGTTTTTCGAGACCGCGTTTGACTACCGTGGGAACCAACCCGCTGATATCGCCGCCGTTGCTGGCGACATCTTTGACAATCGATGACGACAGATAAACCCAGGACAACGCGGGCATCAGGAAAACTGTCTCGATCTCGCGCGCCAGTTTACGGTTCATCAGGGCCATCTGAAATTCAAATTCAAAGTCTGAAACTGCCCGAAGGCCGCGAATGATCGCCACCGATTTTGTCTGCACAGCCAGATCTGCCAGCAAGCCGTCGAATCCAACCACTTTTACCCGCTTATGAAACGGCTCCCGTTCAATCGCCTGACGCATGAAAACCAATCGTTCGTCAAAAGCGAACATCGGATTCTTGCCGGCGTTGCGGACAACTGCCACAATCAGTTCATCGAACAGATGGGTAGCCCGTTCGATGAGCGACAGATGTCCGTTGGTAACGGGATCAAAAGTCCCGGGATAAATTGCTCTGCGAATAATTTTTCGTGCCATACTTTGCCTCGAGTCAGTCGACTCTAAACAGACAGTTCAACATATTAAGGCAGGGGGCAAAGGGCAAGTTAATTGACAGCGGCGCCAAGGGCTACCAGCCAAGACAACGACACCGGCGTGCCATCAACTGAAGCAGTACGATAAGAGGATTTAAGGACTGCAGGAGTTATCGGAATGGATGAGAGTCCAGCCAGTTGGATGGCGATATCGTCATCGGTAGCAAAAAATAGCGATAGTTTCGCAACGGGGTAATGTAAGGCCAGATCGGTACCCTTACGAAACTGCACCAATGTTTGTAGCTCTGAGAGCCAGCCGGCATTTCCCCCACTATTATTTTGATAGCTCGGAAGCCCGCGCAAACCTGCAACGCCGATAACATATCCTCCGCTTAAAAAACAGACAGCGGTCGAATTGGCGGATGGGGAAACTACGACTACGGACGGTCCGGCAGATGATTCACAGAAATTCAGAAATCCAACTCCAAGCGCAATCGAGCGAGTGGTGAATTGCGCGGTGTTCGGAGGACGGCTTTCACCAAAGAGACACCTCTCGGTTTCATCGAGACGCGACCGCCGCACTGCCGCTGTCAACCAACGGTCGGGTGTGTCTGTTCTTTTTCCTTTTGTCGATATAGGACGGGCCAAAGTCTTGAACTCGGCCTCTGGCTCAAGAAGACTACTGGTCAATTCAAAGCGCGCGGCTTTTTCGGCCATCTCTTCTGAGACTGGCACGGTCTGCACCGCCCGCACAATAGTGTGGCGGTCGGGTATCGCAATGGTAGGAGCGCACCCCGGACCAAACGAATCAGGCAACATCTCGCCCGGAGAAAATCGTTCGAGAGAAACTATGTGAGGATTGGCATCAACCGATTCCACTAGCGCGGCCAGAGTTTCGCCGTTTGAAATATCCACGCCCAATCGCAGATTGCTCACTGACTGGCAATCCTCAGATAGGGGCGAATCTTGTCGTACAGTTTGGCGCTGATTCCTCTAACCTCGGTGATGTCGATTTCGCGTTTGAATTGATGAGTGGTGCGGTATTCTACAATCCGGTCAGCCAGCACTTTGCCAATTCCGGGCAAAAGTTCGAGCGAATCGGCTGGCGAGGTGTTCGGGTCGAGCACATAAATACCGGTAAATTTGGTGTCCGGGTCAGCGACAAAAACCGGCAGACCCGGAGTTTCACGGGCGGCGGTGGTATAGGTGCGGACAAAGAGAACGCCGGAAAGAATAAAAGCCAGCAGAGCTAATCCTATTATTACTCTGGATTGCGCGGGAGAAAATTCAAACAGCTCAGCGACTCGGCCCATAAAATCTATTACCCTTCTCAAGTGGCGAGTATACGCGCCAATGGCGTGGCTGTCAACTCAAGCGACAAGCCAAGGGGCTAAGGCGAAGTGGCGACTTTCTTGAGTATGTCATTCCGGCGGCGGTGCCTGTTGAAAAAGTTCTAAACTAGTCATTGCGAGCGAAGCGAAGCAATCTCGTCCTCTGTCTAAGTGTAGACCACAAGGAGAGATTGCTTCGGACACCCCGCCAAGGCGGGAGTGACACTCGCAATGACAGACTTCAAGGGCTTTTCAACAAGCCCGTTGGATGGGGTACAGCGAATGTGAAAAGGCCCCCCCTGAGCCGGGAGTCTACTTAAGCGATGTGGATTCTGAAACTGTCCCGGAAACCTGACGCAATATTTTGACCCGCGACAAGCGGCGGTCGGTTTCCAGGCCCCAGCCGGTGATGACATCATTCCCTTTAGTTATTTTCACGAACGCGTCGGTCTGAATCCGATTGATCTCCGGATTCCATTTGAGATAATCTGTCTCAAGCTGGGTATTGCGGTCTATAGACTGTGCTATCACATTGCCGTAAATTTCAAAGAGTCCCTTCTCCTCGCGCACGATACCGGAATCGCCGATCAGATCGGTCACCGCTTTGCCGCTGGAATCGAAAAACTGGATTCTCAGGTTATAGGCGACCGCTGAATCTTGCGGCTCGAATTTGAGAATGCGATCGGCTTTTATTCCAGTGGTTACTTCGCTCCCCTCATATAATGATATCTCGGCCCCGCGAAGCTCCGAGTCTGGAAGGCGGGCGGAGTCGCCCAGGGAACTTCGATCGGGCTTTACGCTCTTCTGGCTGTCACAGCCATCTGAAACGACAACCGCTCCTGCAAAAAAGAAACAAATGATATATTCCGTAAAACGTCTTTGCATAAGATTTCTACTCCTAAATCGGCTGATAAGATGGAAACCTAAGCGGGTAAGTCAAGCACCAACTTCGGGACGATTATGCCAGCGGTTGTGCAACCATATCCATTGGTCTGGATAGGCCCGGACGAATTCCTCTAAAGCGTTGGCGCACTTGCGAGTAACTTCGCGGACCAAATCGTCACCAGTTAGGTTGGTATTATATTGGATTGCCGGTTTGATTTCTACCAGATACCGATTCCCCGGTTGGCGCACACAAACTATCGGCACGAACGCCGCCCCGGTCCTAAGTCCAAGAAGCGTTTGTCCGACTGGCGTGTTTGAAGGTCGATCGAAAAACGGGACAAACATTCCTCGCACTCGAATTGAATCAGTGTCGATTAGAACGCCCAAAATGTTTCCTGCCTTGAGCCATGATAAGATTCGTCGCGGTGATTCGGTGGTTGAAAAATTTGTCAGCCCCACAGCACGACGATTCGCCGTTAACCAGTCATCCAACCGTGGGTCGCTCATTTCGCGGCCGATCACGCCCGCCTCGTATCCGAGCGAAGCGATGTACGCAGCCAGCAGTTCGAAATTTCCCAGATGTCCGGTAATGCCAATTAATCCCTTGCCCGCGCGATAAGCGGCGTCGAGATGCTCAAGCCCCCGCACAGAGATCAACGGTTTGATTTCGCGGGTGTAGTGTTTTCGAAACCTGATGATGTCGACCAGATTCTTGCCGGAATTCACAAAGAATCGACGACCTATTTGATGTCGCTCAGATTTGGTCAGTTGATCTTTGAACGCCAGCTTGAGATGGCGGTCGATCTTGTATCGATCTTTGGGCAGAATCGACCAAGCGGCCAAACCGATCCATCCGCCTAAAGTTACAGCGATATTCCGAGGCAAGACATTTAGCATCCGGTCGAATATCTGCGCGGTCGACCAAACGATCTGCCGTTTGAGCCGCTTACGGAGTTTCATCTTCAGACCAGCTTGGATTTCAGGATATCATGCAGATGAAGAATCCCGATCAGTTTCTTGTCGGCATCGACCGTGGGTAGCTGGGTGATGGTGTAACGCTCCATCATCGCAAGGGCGGCATCGAGTATGGCGCGCGCCGAAATTGATTTGGGATTTTTGATCATGACATCGGTCGCTGTCAGCGCGAAGATATCTTTTTTCTGCTCGATAAGGCGTCGCAGGTCGCCATCGGTGAAAATGCCGGCGGCTTCGCCATTTGGCCCTTTTATCATGACACAGCCGAGCCGCTTGCTCGTCATGGCGATGAGGACCTCGGACAACGGCGCGTTGGCGGCCACAAGCGGAACATCGTCGCCGGTGTGATGCACTTCAAATACATGCTTGAGCAGTCGACGGCCAAGCGATCCTCCCGGATGAAGGGCGGCATAATCCTCTGATGAAAACCCGCGCGATTCCACAAGCGCCAGCGCCAGAGCGTCGCCCATCACCAAAGCCGCAGTAGTCGATGAGGTCGGCACCAAATTCATCGGGCCGGCTTCGGAAACGACTGAGCAATCAAGCGCGATATTGGCTTTTTGATAAAGTCCGGCGCTCTGGTTTCCGCCGAGAACAATGATGTTCGTGCCCAACCGCTCTGCAACCGCCACAATCGTATCGAGTTCTTCGAGCTGGCCTGATTTCGAGACAATCATCAACACATCCTCGGCGCGAATAACGCCGAGATCGCCATGGACTGCTTCGGCTGGATGGAGAAAAAACGACGAGATACCGGTTGAATTGAGTGTCGCGGCAATTTTTCGGCCGACCAATCCGGATTTCCCCATTCCGGTTACAATAACTTTTCCCTTACAGGCGAGAATCGCCTCAACCGCCTCGCCAAAACGGTCATCGAGACGTTCTGCCATAGCCAAAATCGCCTCGGCTTCCTGCTTCATAATCGCCTGTGCGTATTTGCGCGTGTTCATTTCGGAATATAATCCTTCGGGTCTTTGCCGATGCCGTTGAAATAGCATTCCAAAACTTCGCGCACCGCCCCGTTCCCTCCCGGCTTGCGAGTGACATAGTGGGCGATATCTAACAGCTCGGCATTTGAATCGGCCACCGCGATCGGCAGACCGACATTTTTGGATATACTTATATCGAGAAGCTCATTGCCAATGAAAGCAACCTGATCGAGCGCGATACCAAGTTCGGCCAACAATGGCTCGATCATTTTTGTTTTTTCCACCCGACCCTGAAGGACGTGCTTGATCCCCAGATCCAGCATACGCGATTCGGTGGCGGCCGATTTTCGACCCGACACTACTGCAATTTCAAGGCCACTCATCGACGCCAGCCGCATGAAGAAACCGTCGGAGATGTTGAATTTCTTAAGTTCAAGCCCGTCGGGGCCGAAATAAATGCAGTCATCGGTGAGGACACCATCGACATCGACCGCCAGTAGTTTGATAGTGCGAAAGCGGCGGGCAAGTTGCGCTGGAGTTAGTTTACGAGAGTTAGCTTTACGAGCGGGCATCACGGATTTTTAGCACCTCATCAAGAAGTTTTTCCATCTGGGAAAGCGGGAGCATCGTGCCGGCATCGGATTTGGCGTCGGCCGGGTTGGGGTGAGTTTCCACAAAAAGGCCGTTGATTCCAACAGCGACGGCCGCGCGGGCCATCGGAATAATATACTGTGGCTGACCGGTGGAAACATTTCCACCGCCGCCGGGAATTTGCAAAGAGTGAGTAGCGTCGAACACGATTGGATATCCAGTCTCGCGCATGATCAACAGTGAGCGAAAATCGACCACTATACTGCGATAGCCGAAAGTGGTGCCGCGCTCGGTGAGCATGACTTTTCTTGAGTCTCCCTTGGCCGCGATTTGCGCCATGTCCTCGGGCGCCAAAAATTGACCTTTTTTTATATTCACCCATTTTCCGGTCGCGGCGGCTTTTACAATCAAGTCGGTCTGACGACAGAGAAAAGCAGGAATTTGGAGGATATCGACTACTTGCTCGGCGGCGGGAATTTCGGCGGTCTCGTGAATGTCAGTTAAGACAGGCAGATCGAGTTTTGCTCGTACCGATTCAAGAATCGCCAGTCCTTCCTGGTCGCCCGGGCCAGTGTACGATTGACCGGAGAGACGGTTGGCTTTGCGATATGAGGCCTTGAAAACGTACGGCACTTTTCGTTGGTCGCACAATCGTTTGACCTGCTCGGCGACTTTCAGGCAAAGCTCGGCTGATTCTACGACACAGGGGCCGGCGATCAAAAAAAACTCGCCGCGCTCTATTCGGCTCAGGGTATCATTCGACATGAGGGGAATATACGAGGTTGAAAACGGGAAGTCAGCAGGGGATTGAGCTTCGATTCTCTCGTTGAGATTGCTGGATTGCGGGAGATAGAAATCCAGCAATCTCTTTAAATAGGTTCGTTACCAAGTTGGATGGCAAAAGAAAACAGGCCAGCGAGGGCTGGCCTGTTCATTTCGGATTTACTAAAAAGGCTACTTCAGATGCTTGGAGACCAGCTTGGTCATTTCAAACATCGAAACCTTTTTGCGACCACCGAAGACCGGCGTCAAACGCTCGTCAGCGTTAATCATGCGACGGTTTTCAGAATCCTGCAGTCCATTTTTCTTAATGTAGTCCCACAACTTCTTGGTGACTTCAGTGCGTGGTATGGCTTTGTCGCCAATAACAGCGCCGAGTTCAGCCGAAATAGTCATAGGTCTCATGAACGCCGGATTTGGTTTCCGTGGTTTTCGGGCGGCCTTAGGTTTTGCGGCCACCTGCCGGGGCTGCCCTTTCCTAGGGGCCGCACTCCGCTTGGTAGCGGTTTTCTTCTTTGGTGCAGCTTTCTTAGCTGGTTTCTTCTTAGTAGCTTTCTTCTTGGTAGCCTTCTTGGTGGCTTTCTTCTTCGTGGCTTTCTTTTTTGCTGGCATTGTGTTGCTCCTTTAGCATTAAAGGTTAGTTAAGGGTTTGGGTTTCTTGTTACGCATTGCTTCTTTTGGAATGGCCGAGCGTGTGAACCCTGTCGCATCCCTGCTCATTCCGCACACATTATGTTAGAGTTAAAACAGACACGCAATAAAAAAATGCAAGAAAGTCAAAAAAAGTTTGACAAAAACATCAGGATGGTTCTTCCGAGCGAAGAGCGGATTTTGCGCTCGTTGTTCGTTACTTCACTGATTTGATCATCAGATCGACACAAACTCACGCTCACGCCGAATGCAATTCAATTATGGGGGCTTCGGGGGGACAGCCGAGTCGAAATGGAAACCAATGTCCGGCGCCCGAAGTTGTGTAAAGCGTGCTATCTCCCCGTCGGTAGGTCCCCCACAAGTATCGCTCGGGAAATGCCGGCTCGAATACTGAGCGGCCGAAAATTCCAACCTGGCCACCGTGAGTGTGACCAGACAGCGTGAGCCCGACTTTTTGCGTGGATGCATAATCGAGGGCGTCAGGACGGTGGCTCATGAGAACAGTGAATTGTCCTGGGATCCTATCGAGTAGCGACTGATCAATGGCGTGTTCAAAGAATTCGGACCGTGCTTGGCTGAGACGGCGAGGGTCGTCTATACCCGCCAGATACAATTCGCGACCTTCCGATTCAAGTCGCGTTCCCTGATTGATAAACAGCGGAACAGTCGAACGGTCGAATATCCGGCGGACCGCTTCGACACCACGAAAATACTCGTGATTGCCAAGTGTCGCGAAAACTCCCATCGGCGGTTTGATTTCCGCAATGATGCGCAGGGCATCGGGTAGAAGCGATACATCGTCGGCGATATCGCCGGTGATCAACACCAAATCGGGCTTATACTCCGCGGCACGCTCGCAAATTCCGGAAAGGTCGTCGAGCGTGACATAATGCCACAGGTGGGTATCGGATATCTGCAAGATGCGGAGATTTTCAAGTTCGGCAGGAAGTCCTAAGATTGTCAGTTTTCGGATTGGGATGTTGATCTTGCCGAGTGACCGCCCGACTCCAATAGTCCCCATAGAGAGTGTGATTACAGGAAGCGCGGCGGCGGCTCCCTGAAGGAACAGGCGTCGGTTGGGATTTTGGGGAAGTTCGGCTTTCCTGAGTTTTTTCTGATGACGACGGTGTAAGAAACGCTCCGCACCGTGCATTATCCCCGACAACGGCAATGAAACCATCAGACAGGCCTCGAGTACAAAAGTCAGTGCAACCACAACTCCGCCGGTCAGAGCAAGAAAAGAGATTGTCAGGTACTCGCCAACTCCCCAAGCGACAACCGCAAGTGTTCCGACAATCGGCAGAGCTATTGCAGACCGGCGAATCCAGCGGCGTTGCCACCAGACTTTGTTGAGCAGGCGAAGAAGTAGAATCTCAACCAGACCAAGCGCCAGTATCCAAAATGAGGCGAAAGCAACGGGAAAAAGAGAGTGCATATCTATTTAGAACGGAATTAAAAGCCCAGAGTTGCGTTGGTGAAACTTAGAAATTTAGGTGGGCGGCAGACATCCTGTCTGCCCCTTTTTCTGTCGTTGACGTAACAGGGGTTTTTTCAACACACTCAATTGTGAAAAATGAGCTCATCTGTCTTTTTCTAACCTTGACAGGTCACTAAGGTTCCCTTAAATCAGATCGCCCCAGACGGCGCACGGCCGACCGGGGCGTCGTTTCCATCGGGGATTGGCGGAATTATATCCCGTAAATCTCCGAATATTTTTCCTTCAGATACTCTATCAACGGCTTGTGAGTAAGACTCTGGCCGGTGATCTTCTGCCCCAGATCGCGGGCACGATACCGCTGGCCATGTTCATGAATATTTGTGCGGAGCCAACCCAGCAGTTTCCCGAAATCACCCTGCTCGAACTGACCTGACAGATCTGGGATATCGGCCTTCGCCTTTGAGAAGAACTGCGCCGAATAGAGATTGCCTAAGGTGTAGGTCGGGAAATACCCGATCAACCCCGCCGACCAGTGAACATCCTGCAAACACCCGTTGGCATCCTTGTCGACCTCGATTCCAAAGTACTTTTTGAACCGACTATTCCATTCGCCGGGGATGTCGGCAGTCTTTAAGTCCCCTTTAATTATCGCCCGTTCCAGTTCAAAGCGAAGCAGAATATGCAGGTTGTAGGTGCATTCGTCGGCTTCGACACGGATATACGACGGTGTCACATAGTTGATCGCACCGTAAAACTGATCGACCGTAACACCGGCAAGGGACTCGCGGAATATCCGCTGGGCCTGCGGAAGAAAATAAACCCAGAAGGACTTGGAGCGGCCGACCTGATTTTCCCACATGCGTGACTGTGACTCGTGAATACCGAGCGAGACCGCCTCGCCCAGCGGAGTGCCGAAATGTCTTTCCTTGTTTATTCCCATCTCGTACAAGGCGTGGCCGGCTTCGTGCATGATGCCAAAGAGGGAGTCGTTGAGTCGTTTTGGATTGTACCTCGTAGTTATCCGGGTATCGCCAGGACCAAAACCGGAGCAGAACGGATGCGTGGTAATGTCCAAACGTCCGGCGCCGAAATCAAATCCAATCGCGGCGGCCACCATCTCGCCGAACACACGTTGTAATTCGACATTGTATTCACGTTCTACGATGCTGACATCCGGTTTCTTTGGTGCATTTTTGATTTTGGCAAGAAGTTCAACCAGATCGACTCTTAGCGGCTCGAACACCGCGGTGATTTCGTCGACCGTCGCTCCCGGTTCGTACCCATCGAGAAGAGCATTGTAAGGTTCACCCTTCCAACCGTAAGCGTCGGCTACTTGGCGTGTCAAACTAATCACCTGCTCAAGACGCGGCTGGAACTGTTTGAAATTCGATTTCTTGCGCGCTTCTGCCCATTCCCCTTGAGCCAGCGACGTGATCTTGGTTAGTTCTTCGACGAGTTGTTTGGGGAGTTTGGTAGCGCGGTTGTACTGGTGACGGATTTCGCGAAGGTTCACGGCTGAGTCTGAGGTCGGGTCCTTGCTTAGTCCATCGCTTTCAGCGGTCGAGAGCAAATCACCGATTTGGGGTGAAGTGAAACGCTCGTGGCACATCCCGGCAATCAAGCCGAGCTGGTCGGCGCGTAACGTTGCCCCTTGGCGAGGCATGTAAATGCGTTCGTCCCATCCGAGGACAGAGGCGCAGGAACCGAGTAGGGTTATTTCTTTATTCTGTTTGATAAGTTCATCGTATGCGGTTTGCGGGGTCATGTTGGTTTCCTATGTGAAAAGCGTTGTCATATCAACTCATACGTCCGAAACCGGTTCGCAGTTTCAAACCGTCAATTAGTATACAATCTGCCCGACTCTGACGCAATGGCGTGATCTGCCTTGAATTAATGGGAACATTCCGTTGACGATCTTGCGACAAACACCCTCAAGCACCCGGCGACCGCGGTAGCAATTGATGCCCTTCGGAGCGGGCGACATACGTTGCGGCGGTGATATCGCCGGTCACGTTCAAAGTAGTCCGACACATATCCAAAATACGATCGACACCTAAAATGATAGCTATCAAGGCCGGATTGACGCCGATAGTGGCCAGCACTATGATGATAAACGGAATAGATCCCGAAGGAACACCGGCCGTGCCGATACTTCCGAGCATCGCCAAGTAAGCGACCATGATCTGCTGACCAATCGTGAGGTCAATTCCGGACAACTGCGCCAGGAAAAGAACAGTAACGCCTTCGTAAAGAGCTGTCCCATTCTGATTGGCCGTAGCCCCTATTGTTAGCACAAAGGTGTTGATATCGCGCGGCACACCAAGATTTCGTTCTGTTTCAGCCAAAGCCGTGGGCAGGGTGGCGTTTGATGACGAAGTCGAAAAAGCGGTTAACATGACTGTCCTGATCCGCCGGAAAAAATCGATCGGGTTGAGCCGCGACAAAAAATACACCGACAGCGAATAGACTCCGAACATATGGAGCGACAGACCCAGCAACACGGTAACAACAAACCACCCCAACGCCGCAAGCAGATCGACGCCGAACTGAGCAAGATTGCTAAAAAGCAGGCAGGCCACAGCGAATGGAGCCGCCCACATAATGATGTCGATTAATTTGGTCGACAGCGAAAAAAGCGATTCCATCAGTCGTACAAACGACTTGCTGGCCTCCGACGGAACCAGCGTGGCGGCGATTCCAAGCGCCAAAGCAAAGAACATCAGGTGGAGCATGTTCGGTGTTTCGCTGGAAATTGCCGCAATCGGGTTCGACGGCACCAATGTCTTTATCAACTGTAGAAACGGTGAATCATCGTTCGGTTTTTTTACGGCATCAATCCGTTTGGCCGCTTCTCCGCCGTACCGTTCTTCCAATGCCTGAGCTGTGGCAGGGTCGATTCTCTTCCCGGGTTTTATGCCGTTGGCAAGCGACAACCCAATAGCCACCGAAATCGCCGAAATGACCAGCGTATATGCGAAACATTTCAACCCCACACGGCCAAGCGTGCGCAGGTTTCCGATTCCCGCCACCCCGACCACAAGGGAGGAAAACACAAGCGGCACAACAATCATCAGTAACAAACGCAGAAAAAGTTGCCCGATCGGTTCGGTAACTTGGCGGATAATCCAAATCAGCCGAGGATCCCCACCGCCTACGGCAAGGTTGCATCCCAGCCCGGCTACGACGCCAGCCGCCAGCCCAAACAGTATTTTCCTGTGTAGTGGTTTCCGGTTTGGTTTTGTGGAAGAAACTGTTGTTTTTTGGTCTGTCATGTAATTGAACAAAGTTGTTTAGAACCAATATGTCATGCCGACACAACCTGCGCAAGAGGCGTAAATAGGGTCTGTTCCGTGAATGGTGTACGTCTTCATGCTCTCGTGCGCGGCAGACGTCCCGTCTGCCCGTCCTCCGTGTGCGGTCAGGTGGGGACACCTGACCGTTATCTACGTGTCGGATGAGAGGGCACCCGACACCACTTATTCCGTGCGCGGCACGTATCCTACGTGCCCGTCTTCCTTCGGTGGCACACAATTTATTGGGGGGCTTCCCCTTTCTCAATAGCTCCCGCAGAGCAGGTCCGTCCTCGAACCTGCCCTGTGTTGTAACTTAGGAGGCGAGTTCGAAGACGGACTCGCCCGGCTAAAGATAGTCCACCCATATGCCGATAATTAGCATTGGCATGATAGTTACCCACGCAATCTGATATTTTATGAAATTGTTTACTTAGAAACATATCAACCAGTTACACTCGGGCACACACCCCGAAAAGGAGAGATTCGTATGGAGCACATTAAAGAAATTGACATGGCGATCGGCGCTCACGGCATGTGGAAGAGCCGTTTGAAAAAAGCGATCGACACCGGCACGCTCGACTCTCCGGTCGCAACTATTCGCGCGAACAACCAGTGCGCCTTCGGCAAATGGCTTCACGGAGCTACGATTACGCCCCAAGACAAGACGACAGAAGTCTACAAGACCGTAGTCGAGTTGCACACTCAATTTCATAAGGCCGCCGCGCAGATCGCTCAACTTGCGGCTTCCGGCAAAGGCAACGAAGCAGAAACATTGTTGGCCTCGCACGGCGAGTTTGCAAAATTATCCTCCCAATTAACAGCGGCTATGCTGGGTTGGAAGAAGAATCTGACCGCGACTCCGGTTCGATAGACCTTCGTGTATTAGATTGTAGCGTGGGAGCCCTGTGCTCCCTCCATATTACAGTAGTGTTCGGCAGTTGCCGGACACTTTTTTTTGGTAAAACGGTCAAGTCACATAATAGCATGGAATATGGAGCATCAGGTGGGGGCGCCTGACACCACGAAACAGGACAATTCTAATAATCAGGTCTGACTTGACAGCCCCATGCGTTTTGGACTATCATTGCCGAGCTTTGGCGGTTAACCGACCGGGAGAGTCGGAACAACGACTTCAATGTTAAGTTAAGGTTGAGGAAAGAGGGTATGCAGGAATCCAAAACGTCGGCTATGATCGAAGCCACAGGATTGTCGAAATTCTATGGTTCGTTTGTGGCGATTCAAAATGTTTCGTTCGCAATCCCCAAAGGGCAAATTGTAGCGTTTCTCGGACCCAACGGCGCCGGGAAAACGACCACAATGAAAATACTTACCGGGTTTCTTTCCCCAAGCGAAGGAAGCTCGTCGATTGCTGGAATGGATATCCGAACGCACCGGTTGGAAGCTAGTAGATGCCTTGGGTATTTGCCTGAAAACGGCCCGTTGTACGACAATATGACGCCGCTGGAATTGCTCAGATTTTTCGGTGAGGCCCGGAGTATGGGTGTTACGCAGATTCAGGATCGGATTGAAGAAGTAGTCCGGCAGTGCGCTATTCGGGACGTGCTGGATAAGCCGATTGGCAAACTCTCTCGCGGGTACCGTCAGCGGGTCGGTTTGGCACAGGCGTTGTTGCATGACCCCGAGGTGCTGATTATGGATGAACCGACAGCGGGACTTGATCCGAACCAGATCCACGACTTTCGTAAAAATATTAGCAGATTGGGGCAGTCCAAGACTATTCTCATGTCAACTCATATCCTGCAGGAAGTCACCGCGGTTGCTCAGCGGGTATTATTGATTCATGAAGGTAAATTGGTTTTTGACGGTCTGCCGGGAGACTTGGCGAAAGCAGGGAGCTTGGAGCAGGAATTCTATCGGCTGACCGGACATGGAGGTGTGGCGTGAATCTTAACTGCAAGGTCATAAACGCAATTTGCAAGCGTGATTTGCGGGCTTATTTCAGCTCGCCGACCGGGTATGTATTCATCACACTCTTCATATTTCTTTCGGCGGCGGCCGCATTTTGGCAACAACGATTTTTTGCCAACAATCTAGCCAATCTCGATCAGCTCAATCAAGTGTTCCCGTTCCTTCTGCTGTTCTTTGTTCCGGCTCTGACCATGAACATCTGGGCCGATGAACGCAAACGCGGCACTGATGAACTCCTGTTCACCCTGCCCGCCACGGATTTTGAGATTGTTCTTGGCAAATACTTCGCAGTGTTGGGCATCTACACAGTTTCGCTGGCGTTGTCGCTTAGTCATGTTCTTGTTTTGTTTTGGCTTGGCTCACCCGATCTGGGACTTATGTTCGGCAACTATGTCGGATTCTGGCTTGTCGGAGCGGGAATGCTCTCGCTGGGGATGGTGGCTTCTCTGCTAACAGCTAATGCAACTGTTGGCTTTATCCTCGGCGCTTTGTTTTGCTCGTTTTTAGTTTTTGTGCGGCCGGGGGAGTTCGTGTGGAGTCAAACCATTCAGCAGTATTTGTCGCCCGTTGGAGTGTTTGACTATTTTGGGTTGTTCTCCCGGGGGATTGTAAGTGTCACGGGATTGATATATTTCTTGTCGATGACCGCCGCCATGCTCTATCTGAATGTGCTTTTGGTAGGCCGTCGTCATTGGCCGGTAGCGGCTGACGGACATCGCTATTGGATACATCAGGCGGTTCGCGCTGTTGCTGTTTTGCTCGCGATTGTCTGCCTTAATATAGTTCTGCATCGTGCTGATGTGCGGATTGATACTACCGCCGAGCGACTTCATTCGCTGTCCCCACAGACGAGAAATATCCTCGGAGCAATTCCGGCTGATCGTCCGGTATTGATTCAGGCATTCGTGAGTCCCGACGTGCCGCGCGAATATGTCGAGATTCGAAACAATCTGTTGAGCATGCTTGATGAAATCAGCTCAGCTTCAGGCGGGAAGGTGCAAGTGTTGATTCACAACACCGAGCCGTTTACCCCAGCCGCGCGTGACGCCCGCGATAAATTCGGAATCATGCCGCGTGAGGTTGTCTCAACCGAGAGCTCCAATCTCAAATCGTCACAGGTGTTTCTTGGCGTCGCTTTCACCAGCGGATCGGGTGAGGATGTTGTGCCATTTTTTGACCGAGGGCTACCGGTCGAGTATGAGCTTGTCCGAAGTATCGCGGTTGTGGCCAACGCCAACCGAAAAAAGATCGGTATTCTAACCACACCCGCCAAAGTGTTCGGAGGATTTGATTTTCAGGCGATGAACTCAACCCCCCCATGGTCGATTGTAGAGGAACTAAAAAGCCAGTATGAAGTAATCGAGGTCTCGGCTGAACAGCCGATCACGCAACAACTCGATGGGATTTTGGTGGTTCTTCCATCGGCATTGACACAGGAAGAGATGGATAATCTGCAGAGTTATGTTTTGTCAGGTAATCCGGGCTTAATTCTTGATGACCCTCTTCCAATGATGAATCCGGCTTTGTCTCCCTCTTTACCGTCGGACGCGCAGAGCAACCCGTTCATGCAGGGACAGCAACAACAGCCAAAACCCAAAGGCGACATCACCCGGTTCATGAACTCTCTGGGTGTGAATTTCAATCAGACTCAGATTGTTTGGGATACTTATAATCCACATCCGGCTTTGGGTCAGCTTCCTCCGGAAATCGTTTTTGTTGGCAAGGGAAATCAAAGTTCCGAGGCGTTTGACGAGAATTTCAAGGCGACATCGGGATTACAGGAAATAGTGGCGCTGTATCCGGGGTACATTATGTCGGCCGCCGGAAGCGTATACACGTTTGAGCCGCTATTACGCTCAGGGCGAGTTTCGGGAATATTAAGCTGGAGCCAGTTGATTCAGCGCAGTTTCTTTGGGATGTCGATGAATCGTAATCCGAAGCGACAGCCAACAGGTGAATCGTACATTATTGCCGCGCGCGTACACGGTTCAGCGCCGGCTGATTCGGCCTCTGCTCAGAGTGAGCGTAAACTCAATGCCATTGTTGTCGGCGATGTCGATATGGTTTCAGAGCAGTTCTTTCAACTCCGCGCTCGTGGGGTCGAGAATTTCAATTTCGACAATGTATCGTTTGTGCTCAATTGCATGGACATGCTGGTTGGGGACACGTCGTTCATCGATCTGCGGAAAAAGCGGGTGCGACACCGGACGCTCGAATCAGTAGAGGCGAAAACCCGCGGATTTGTAGAGAAGCGCCTATCTGATGAAAAAGAAGCCGAGGCGCAGGCCGCAACCGCGCTGGCCGACGCTCAAGCCAACTTGACTCAGAAAGTCGAAGAAGTTCGAAGTCGGAGTGATCTTGATGCCCAAACCAAGCAAATTATGGTGCAGAATCTGCAGGAAGTCGAGAACCGTCGTTTTGAAGTTACCAAGGCAACAATAGAATCCGACAAGCAGGCGGCCGTTGCTCGGAGTAAAGAAGCGACTGAAGAATCAATTCTCGGTATTCAAAGCCGGATCAAGACACTGGCGATCATTCTCCCGCCGATTCCGGTTTTTATCGCGGGGGTGCTCATTTTTATCAGACGTCGGGCACGCGAGCGCGAGAGCGCTGTAGCGGCGAGGCGGTTGAGGAGTTAAGCCATGAACGAAACACGCAAAACTATTTATTATATCATCACCGCACTGGCGCTAGTTGTACTGGCCTGGCTTACTGTGCCGAGACAGTACACTCCGGAAGCGTTTTTAGATCAGGGTCAGAAGTTCTTCCCTGAATTCGCCGATCCCAACACTGCGACCTCACTTGAAGTAATCGATTGGGATGAAACCAATGGGCGGTCGAAACCATTCAAAGTTCAATTCAAGAACGGTCGCTGGACTATTCCGTCGCACCATGATTACCCTGCCGACGGCCGGGATCGCCTGTCAAAAACAGCCGCCGGTGTCATTGATCTCAAGAAAGATGATTTTCGCACTGACAACATGGCCGAATTTGCCGCCTGCGGTGTGATCGACCCGTTCGATGATAAAACGGGCGGGACTGTAGGTCGCGGGCAAAGAATCACCATTCGCGGTTCCAACGACCAGATTTTGGCTGATTTCATCATTGGCAAATTTGTCACGGGAAAGGCCGACTACCGCTTTATCCGAGTGCCGAACCAAAGTCGAGTCTACGCGGTGAAAGCCAACCTGGAGATTTCCGCCCGGTTTGAAGACTGGATCGATCGCGATCTTCTCCAGTTATCCAAAGATCAGATAGCCAAGATAGTCCGCCGTGATTATTCGATCAACGAACGTACCGGAGGGGTCGAACAGCGCGACAATGTCACGCTTACACAGAAAGACAGCAAGTGGTCGATGAGCGGCGGAAACCCCGATTCGGCGTCTGTGGAAAATCTTTTAAGCGCCATAGATTCTGTTACAATTGAAGGTGTGCGTAGAAAACCCGAAGGGTTATCCGCAACTCTCCGCGCCGAGCAGGGCGGCGCGATAACGCAGGCGGACATGATCTCATTGCAGAGCAAGGGATTTTACCTCAACCGTGACGGTCAGTTGCTATCTAATGAGGGTGAGCTTCAAGTACAAAGTAAGGACGGTATTGCGTTTGTGTTGCGGTTTGGAGAAATTCTCCGAGGTTCTGGGCTGATGATTACGGCCGGTGAAGGTGAAGAAGACGCCGCGAGTTCAGGCGCGGCCGCCAGCCGATATTTGTTCCTCTCCTGCGAATTTGATACTAAATATTTCTCTGAACCAACAAGGCCAACTGGTGTCGGCTTTGAAGGAAAACCAGATTCACTGCTTACTCCGGCAGAAAAAGAGCAGGTTCGTCTGAAGGTTGAGCACGACCGTTGGCAGGAACAAGTTGATCGTTCAAACAATCGGGCAATAGAACTCAACCGTCGATTCGCCGACTGGTACTACGTTATTACCTCGGAGGCCTTTGACAAACTCCATGTCAGTCGGGCCGATTTGGCTCGCAAAAAGGGCTCCTGAGAACGTCACAGACATATTCGCTTTCGGCGTCTGAAAACACATAAATTGAGCGGCTCCGCGAATTGAATCGTGGAGCCGTTCTCGTGTTGATTTAGATCGTGAAGCAAGTAGGTGTCGAGCCACCGAGAAAGAGAAATGCAATAAGCGCTGATAAGTCCGCAATGTCGATCACCCGATCAGGAGAGTCGTCAATATTTGTTTGTGCCAAACCGGGTGGCGGAGTCATCGTAAGGTACAGATAATCAATCAAAGCTGTGAGGTCGGAGATATCGATACTGCCGCTTGGGTCACTGTCGACATTCCCGCACGCATATTTGACCGGCGCAATTGTTACAACCGTAGGTCTATAGCGGGGCTGAAATCCCACGGTCGTGAAATTTGTGTCCCAGGGAATCAGCAGAAATTTGCCCCCCGGCGGCATGAATCCGCTGTCTAATGTCATCGACCCAAGATGGGTGCCGGTCATGAAAATCTCAACAATATTGCCATTCCCCGGACCTAATTTTGAGGCCGCCTGTCCCGCCCAGAACGCTGTTATAATGCTCGTGTCAGGGGAAATGCCGTTAGAGTCGCGAAAGCCGGATAATCGAAGATTCAGCACTGTGTCGGGAACCATCCGCCCGACATACCGGATAGAATCCAGTTTGGCGAAACCGGAATCCAGCGTGCGAGAAATCAATCCGAGATTAATACTTTTGAGCAGTTTGTCATTAACGATGGCAACTTTGACCGGATACGACTTACCAAAAATGAGCGTGCTTGGATTTACCGTGACTGAGTCTGGAACTCCTAAGTCCTGAGCAGGGAGTGACGCGGAAACGATAAGCAAGAATGCGAGTAATTCGAAAAATGTTCGTCTCACCGTGCGATCTCCAGCTGGTGGTCACAGTTATTCGTATCGAAATAAAGCAAGTAGGGCGTTGGGGTATCACGCCGTTTGTACGGATAAATGATACCAAAACTGACGGGTCTTGTCAATCAGAACAACGCAAGCTCAGGAAGACGGGCAGACGGGACGTCTGCCGCGCACGGTAATCCTAGACGTGGCAGGCGGGGACGACCGCCACGCACGGAACTAAACCTTCGCTAGTTTGCCAGCCAATGCAAGTGTATCGATGGCACGTCGGACCATCTCGGTTTTGCAGGCGTAGGCGAACCGAATAGAAGGGGTTTCGTCGTAGAAAATATCTCCCGGAATTGCGCCAAGCGAATATTGTTCGATCAAGTAGTTCGAAAGGTCCCAGGCATTTCCTTTCCAACTGTCGGTAATCTGAGCGTAGAGGTAGAAAGCCCCTCTCGGAGCGACTTTACAAGTAAGGAAATCAGTCTTGTTGACTCCGGTGAACAGCAGGTCACGGCGTTCCTTGTAGGCGGAGAGCATTGCGGCAATGCAGTCCTGCGGTCCGGTCAACGCCGCCACACCAGCCCACTGAGTCGGAGTGGAGATACCGTTGGCTGTGTAGAGGATCATTTTCTTAATGTTTTCGGAAAACTTCTCGCTGGTGCAAACAGCATACCCAAGCCGCCAACCGGACATGGCATAACTCTTGGAGAAAGTGAACGCGGTAATGATTTTGTCTTGCACAGCTTTGGGATAATCGGCCGCCACCGCCGCGATGCTCACATGCTCGTTGTCGTAGATGATGTCTTCGTACGCTTCGTCGGAGACTATGTACAAATTATGTTTGACCGCGATATCAAGCAGACGTTTCAAATCCTCGCGGAACATGATACCTCCGGTCGGATTCTGTGGTGTGTTGATAGCTATGGCTCGTGTTTTATGCGAGATGCGGCTTTCAAGTTCATCGAGATCCCATCGGTACCCAAGCTCGGAGCGAAGTTTCACTCGGTTTAGCGTTCCTCCCGCCGCAATGATTATTTGGCCGGTTGCTGTCCAATTGGGGACCTGAAACATAACCTCGTCACCCTCGTTCAAGATCGAGCGGAACGTGCAGTAGAGAGCGTGCATTCCGCCGGCAGTCACAAAGGTCTGCTCCGGAGAGTTCAAATAGGAAATCTTGTTTTTGTCGCGTGCTTTATTGAGGATCGCTTCACGCAACGGTTTTATTCCTGCCGAGGGAGCGTAGTGCGTGGCATTGTCATGGAGCGCCTTCATCGCGGCTGATTTGATATGATCAGGTGTGTCAAAACCAGGGTCGCCTGACTCTAATCGCAGAGGGTCAGGCATCTGTAACAGGCGGTCGCGGACCGTTACGATTCCCTCAAAGACAACTTTTGGCAATAGCGTGTTCATAGAATCTCCCTGTCAGTATAGGTTGTGACAAAGACAAACGGGCGTATTACAAGAGACCCGATAGTCAGAATAGAATAGAGCAGATTAGTCTACAACGCAAATAAATTGCAGGAAAATAATAAATAATTACCAAAGAGACGCAAAGCGCGGGGAGGCAGTGGAATAGGCGATGAAATTCAACTCAATCTTGAGTATTTGGCTTCCCCGTGAAGCCAAACACGAATATGAAGGCCGGAATAAGAGCCGCGATTCGATATATTTCATCGAGCTCCAGATTAAAATGCTCCATGATTGCGGCTGTCAAATATGTTCCCGTTCCGGTTCCAGCCAATACTGTCGCTACCATTAACCCCGAAACAAATTGGCGGCGACTTGTCTGTAATGCCGTGGCGCGAACCAAAAGCGCAGGGTAAACACTGGCGCACCCGATTCCGGCGGCAATGAATCCGAGTATTTGTATCCATGAAATGTGAATCAGGGAAATAAGTAAAAACGAAAACGCCATGATGGGCAGAGACACAAGCGCGATCAACTTTCCTACTTGATGGTTGGCCGCTGTATAGGCAACCCGTCCGAGAGTCACAGACGCCCAAAATCCGGAAAGAGCTAATCCGGCGGCGGCGATTCCAATTTCGGCGCGATCGTGAAGATAAATGACACACCAGTTACTGAAAGTCGCCTCGGCGACGCCGTACAGAAAGGCCAACACGCCCAACATGATGACAGCCCGCGGAATATTATGACTATCATGAAAAGTAGCATTATCAGATTCAGAGTGAGTCGAGCCGCTAACGACCTGAAGCTTGGATGCAAGCCAAATGAGAAAAAGCGATACGATGACCGGCGCAAGCCACCATTTGCTAATTGCGATTCCGGCGGTAACTCCAAACGGGGAAAGAGCCAGCCCAAGCCCGATCATGGTGTGTAATGCCGCGACACCGCGCTGTGGTCTGTCACTCCAGGCCGACGCCGACAGTACATTGGCCACCGTAATAGTGAAGCCGATTCCAACACCCATGAAAGCGATAGCCAATAGGACAGCCCAGTACCGAATAATATCCGATGATGAAATAAGACTGCTTTCGATTAGCATCAGCATTGCCAGAGTGCTGGAAACTAATCCAACCTTCAGGAGGAGTCGATCGCCTATTGCTCGACTGATTCTGGGAGAAATGAGCGAAGAAAGAATAGCCAACAGAGTCTGGACGACAAACAGCGAACCGTACTGGGTGCTTGAGAAGGCAAAGGTCCGCGCGTCAGTCAGGATATTGCCGCAGGCGGGGAAGACTGCCGTCGCCGCGCCTATCAATAGTCCAGCAAGCAAAATGTGGAATTGTGCCGGGGTCAAGAATTTCGGGGGGAAGGATTTTGACGGTGTCAACATGGGAAGCAAAGGAAACGCAGATGGTGATTGAGAGCAAGGTTGAATCGATTGCAGGTTATAACGCGGGTCCTCTCTGTGCCACCAGCTACGGGGCTTTGTCTTTGACGGAAATGTGACCTGTTGGAACAAACAAGAGCGTGTCGGGTGAAGGAACCCGACATCACGAACACCCGCAGTATTTTTTATTTGCACGATCCCCCTCCCGTATCTTAATTCCGCCCCATGCCACGCCGTATACGAACTAAACCGACTATTCTCACTCCGGCCGGAAATTTCTTCCGTCGTCTGCGAGAATCGGATGACCGTCTGCGGAAACGTCTGATAAAAGGCGGGCTGGTTATCCTCGCCGTGCTTTTTGTCTGGTCCTGTTTCGACTCTGAGTATGGCATTTTGCGGATAGCGAAACTTTCGATGGAACGAAACGCGATCGCCCGGGCCAATCAAAGGGAGCTGGTTCAACTGATCGATGCTACCCGTATTCGCAACCTCCTGAAATCAGATAAGGGGTATATCGAGTTTATCGCGCGCACTCGTTACCATATGGCCGCCCCCAACGAAACGATCTACCGTTTCCGCGGTCGGTGATCAATATGGCTCTTGAAAAATCCGAAGCAATCATCCTCAAAATATTCAACTGGTCGGAATCCTCGCGCACAGTTGTACTGTTTACCCGCCAGTTTGGCCGTCTGGCGCTGATCGACAAGGGTGGCCGCTCGATTACCTCTAAACGGGGGCGTTTGCTTCCATTTGCCCAACTCGAACTCACCATGTACACAAGCGATCGGGAATCCTCCGGTTATGTGCGGGATTGCGAAACACTGCGAGTCTTTTCATTCGACAAGGAAGGCACGCTCGGTCGCCTCGCCTATGGCTCCGCCGCCTGTGAACTGCTGAATCTGCTTCTACCTGAAGAAGACCCCCAGCCGACGCTGTACACCTATGTTATCACCTATTTTGAGCATCTGGTCGACACCGACCGGCGGGCGCTTCCGTCGCTGTTCATAGCTTTCCTGCTTCGCCTGATGTCCCACCTCGGATTTCGTCCGTCGCTGGCGTATTGCTCGGGTTGCCGTAAATCGGGCGACGACTTTGTCACTAACGGCGACAAAATCCTGTTCTCGCCGGATCGCGGTGGAGTTGTCTGTCCCTCTTGCCAAACGCCCGGCGAGTATTATATTGGCCTCCCGGCAGAAGGTGTACGGGTATTATCCTCGTTGCAGACCGCCTCGCTATCCGAAGCGGCGGGAGTCGCGCTCGGGTACGATACCAGTGCCCTTTTGCTTGAAGCTTTAACGAAATTCCTGAGTTTCCACGCCGGAGTCGGCGGAGATCTGAAATCGCTGGAGTTTTTGGAAAAACTGAAAACAAGTCACCTGACGGGATAACATTCGATGAGCAACAAACCAACCAACGACACTATGGAAAAACTGGTCTCACTGTGCAAACGGCGCGGCTATGTGTTTCCTTCTTCCGAAATCTACGGCGGCCTGAACTCCTGCTGGGACTACGGCCCCTTAGGGGCAGAACTGAAACGCAACATCAAAACCTACTGGTGGGAGGCGATGACGAACCGTCGCGACGATGTCGAAGGTCTCGATGCCGCGATCCTCATGCACCCGCAGGTGTGGGTCACGTCGGGGCATGTTGCCAATTTCACCGACCCGTTGATCGACTGCAAAACCTGCAAAGGGCGTTTCCGCGCCGATAAACTGGCTGACTGCCGCTGTCCGATTAAGCCGTCGAAGACTCCGCTCGAATGCGGAGGTGAACTGACCGAATCCCGCAAATTCAACCTGATGTTCAGGACCTTTATGGGGCCGGTCGAGGATGAAACAGCGGTTGTCTATATGCGACCCGAAACGGCGCAGGGGATATATGTCAATTTTCTCAATGTGAAAAACTCTTCAAGGCAGAAAATCCCGTTCGGGATCGCGCAGATCGGCAAGGCGTTTAGAAACGAAATTACTCCCGGCAATTTTATTTTCCGCACCCGCGAATTCGAGCAAATGGAAATGCAGTTTTTCATCCACCCAACCGAGGACGATAAGTGGTTCGAATACTGGCGCGAGGAACGCTGGAAATGGTACGAGGGGCTTGGAATAAAAATGAACAAACTTCGCTGGCATCAGCACGGTCCCACAGAATTAGCCCACTACGCCAAAGCCGCTTATGATATCGAATACGAGTACCCGTTTGGCTGGAGCGAGCTTGAGGGTGTCCATAACCGGACTGATTTCGATCTTGGCCGTCACATGGAAGCAACCAAGAAAGACTTACGCTATTTCGACGAACGGTTCACCGAAAAATTCGTGCCGTATATCATCGAAACCTCGGCCGGATGTGACCGCACTTTGCTGACTGTTCTTGTCGACGGGTACGATGAACAGATGGTCAACGACGAACTGCGGGTCTTTCTGCGCCTGTCTCCGAAAATAGCCCCGATCAAAGCGGCAGTTTTCCCACTCGTGAAAAAAGATGGCATGCCCGAGTATGCGAATAATGTCTGCAACGAGCTGAAGCGCAAATTCAAAGTGTTCTACGACGAGTCAGGCGCGGTCGGCCGGCGCTATGCCCGTATGGACGAGGCCGGGTGTCCGTACTGTATCACCATCGATGGCGACACGCTCAAAGACGATACGATGACCTTGCGCGACCGCGACACAATGCAACAAACGCGCATGAAAACCGCCGAAATCATCGCATTTCTAGATGAAAAGGTGAACGGTTAATATTTCGTCATTGCGAGCGAAGCGAAGCAATCTCGTCTTCGGCCTAAGTGTAGGTGCGTAGGTCACTCGCGTCTTCGCGGGTCACGTCACCCTGAGCGGAGTCGAAGGGCGTCTCAAAAAAAAGGCCAACACCCCGCGTGTTGGCCTCAATGCGAGATTCGCGTTCCCCTCACAGACACCACAAATGTTGTTCCAGCGCCTGTTTGATTTCAGGAAGCCCCGGAAACATTGTTGAATCGCCCGTACGAATCTTCTGCCGCTGATCCGTGAGTGTAAACCCGTTGATGATCAGCATAAGTGACTTCACCGGCTGATCCTCTTCGACCACTTCGGCTAGCACGCCATGCTCGGCCAAAAAGCGATGAACAAAGTTGCGTGCGTCGTTTTGTCGGGGGTCCGCTTTGGAATAAATCAATCCAATATCCATGACACTCTCCCGTTATACCCGAATTCTATCAGGTTGCCTTTCGCTATTCAACTAAAATCCATTATATCTCTGTGCGTGGCGGTCGTCCCCGCCCGCCACGTCTAAGAATTAAGAGTCGGCGGACGAGGGCGGCCGCCGACCACAAAACTAAAGTCCATCACATTTCTTCTACGTTTATAGATCGGAAAGGATTGAATCATGCTTGATATAATCTGTTGCCACCACGAAAACAAAACGTCCTGATGATAACTAATGGAATTCCGATATTTATTGTCGGGAATGATATTTCAAACGGTCATTTCTGCGGCGTCGCCCCTGACTTGTTGCCAGCCCGCAGTGTTTCGAAATACTTCGTGCTCTCAAATATCAGTGTCTGTACTCGTTCTGTTGCCCATGGGTTTATCTCAACAGCCGACTGATATAGCTCCATAGCCCGATCAGATAGTGTCGAATCATGACTAAGCTCTGAGATCTGATGAAGGGTGCTTGCGGCTTCAAGCGTAATCTGAAAGTCGGTCGGATAGAGCGAATGAAGCACCTGATAGTTGTGCGCCGCTTCTCTTATCATGTTCGCCTTGAACATAGACCTGGCATAGAGCAAGGCGGCCGATCTTGAGTTTTGGATCAAGCTGGGATCATGAGCCAGTGTCAGCATGGCGGAATCAAACCGAAAATTTTCATAAAAAAGCACTGCTTGTTCGTAGGCGCTTTTCTTATAGCTGTTCGCTTGCGAATTTTCGTACACTTGACTGATATCAAAAACAGACACCTCATGAGCGCCGATCAAATAGGTGGTTACAGGCCGGGCTGACTTCAACGATTGGCTTTGCTTCACCGCCCGTTCGAAATTTGATTTGTCCAGCGCCAAATGAGTGATCGGCAGACTGACGAGCAAACTGCTGTCCGACCAGGTTTCGCCGAAAAAGTGAGGATGAGATTTGATAGTGTTTTCTTGCGTAAATGCCGCCGCATATGGCCCTGAAATGACCGCCCCCGGACCAAGCAGAAATTCAAGATCACGGTTGGCTGAGATGATATGATACTGCCGCTTGTTTAGCCCCAGGTCACTGAAGCCATAGACATTTGAGGCGGCCGATCCAAGTACTGAAATCACCATGATTGTTACCAGAGTTGGCCTTGTGAGATTAACTTTGACCCGTGCAAATACGAATCGCGCGATAAAAACAAATGCCGCGCCAATCGGGAATGTTGCCACTACGTATGGAGCAAAGTCGGCACCTCCCCCCGGTTTGAAATACCACCGAAGAGCCAATTGTAACGCTACAATCCAGACAGCCAGCCCGACCCCGGTTGCCTGCCACCAGCCGAATCCAACCGGCCACTTTTCTTTTTGCTGATGCATCGCGTCAAGTAGCGTGAAGCAGAAAATAACAACGGCGGGAATGAATGTCAGCGCATACCGTGGGGGAGCATAACTCAGCGGCGAAAGTCCGATCCAAATCATAAGCATCCAGCACAAGGCAAAAACGGTTGTGCGTGGAAGTTGCCGCATTAGCCCCGGGTTATTCCATAACCCAACCATAAGAAGAATCGAGCCGGAAAAGAAAAACCAGAGCAGATCGAGGCATTCGAAATACAAATCGCTGGTGAATCCAAACTTCACCAGATGAGCCACAAACGACCAGGGCGAAGAAAGACCTGCGGGGAGTCCCTTCGATTCGTAGGTCTGTTCCCTGAGAAATCCAAAAGCGTCGGGCAGTCGCGAACCGTACAGAATCGCCACGAGAAGAATCGACACGATGACAAACGCCGCGGCTGTTACGCCGCTTCGTTTCAGGCGAGTCCCCGAAGGCGCAATCAACATTTCACACGCTATCACAGCGGGAAGAAGCAGTACGCCAAAAATCTTTCCGGTGAATGTCGCCGCCGCAATCGCCGCGCCGATCAAAGCCAGACCCCATATCCGATCCCCCCACCACGAATACAGAAAAAAGACCAGCCCGGAGAAAAACAGGAGACTGATCTCAAGAAACGGATACGATCCATACACGGTCAGCATGACATTGCCGACAAGCGCAAGAGCAACTGCTGTAATCACCCAGGGCCGGTGCTTTCTCCACAATCCGGCAAGAATGAGAATAAAGGCGCCAAACGACAGACCAATTCCAACCTGGCGGCCGTGGGAAATAGAAACAGAGGTCAACTCAAACCAGAACGTGGCGAGCATTCCGGCAAATGATTTTTCGAACAATATCCATCTGGAATCGCCCAGCGGATCCGCCTGTTCGAAAAGAACTCGATTTCTGGCATGATAGGTGTAGAGCGCAGGATCGGTTGAAAGGGATTGTGAAAATCCGGAAAAATTTAGAGGTGAGTCGGCGGTCAGATCACGTGACCACCAAAACCACCCTGCAACCAAAATGGTAGCTGTCACCAGAAGTAGTACAGTTTTGATAAAATTCACTGGCATTTTCATCATGGTTCTACCACTAAGAGATTTGTCTGGGCCGGTTCAACTCGGCCGATCGCTTCATGAGCGAGTCCGGCGTCTCGCAATGCCTGCTCTAATCCTGATGCCATAGATTCCGGCACGGCGATCAACAGCCCGCCCGAGGTTTGCGGATCATACAGGACCGATTCGAGGCGTGGATCAATATCCCCTGTCAAGCTCACTTTTCCCTTAAGAAATTCCCGATTGTCGTTGGCTCCACCCGGATTCATACCGACTCCGGCCAGCCGCAATACGTCGGGAAGTATCGGTAACTTGCCGGCATAGATGCGAAGGGTTTTCTTTGAAGCAGTCGCCATTTCGCAAGCATGGCCAAGCAAGCCGTAACCGGTAATATCTGTAGCGGCCGACGCCTTCGCGGCGATCATTGCTTGAGATGCCGCCTTGTTCAACGCCGCCATCTGTCGGATTGCGATGTCGGCAACAGACACTTCAACAGCATCGCGCTTGATTGCCGTCGTGATGATACCCGTGCCCAGCGCTTTCGTTAGAAACAAAACGTCCCCCGGGTGAGCGCCGGCATTGGTGATGATTCGTCTCGGGTCTATCATCCCGGTAACCGCCAAGCCGAATTTAAGCTCCTTGTCCTTGATCGAGTGTCCCCCGACAACAACGGCGCCCGATTCAAGCACTTTGTCGTTTCCGCCGCGCAGGATTTCGGTGAGAATCTCACCCGGTAGAATACCCAAAGGAAAACCCACGATGTTGAGCGCAGTGAGCGGTACACCGCCCATAGCGTAAACATCCGACAAGGCATTCGCCGCCGCTATCTGCCCGAACCAATACGGGTCGTCGACAATCGGCGGAAAAAAATCCACCGTTTGCACGAGCGCCTGAGTATCGCTCAAGCGATAGACTCCGGCATCGTCGGCCGTATTAAACCCTACGAGCAGATTGGGGTGGTCGGACTGCGGCAAGGTCGCCAAAACATCGGCCAAAAACTTTGGCCCAAGCTTGGAAGCTCAACCCGCGCAGGCGACTTCGGCCGTCAGCTTAATTCTCGTTTCTCGTTTCTTGTCTGTCACGCAACGAAGCTACTACATAGCGGCAGACCGAGCAACTTTAACAGCGAAGGGTCTGTTCAATTTTTGCACACTGCCAGTTTACGCAAAAGGGTACAATTTTCTGAAGATTTACCGATTACATAAGGGATGGATACTGTCCGCTCCTAATTGTCTCAAGTGGGTAGTATCCAGTGTATTGCCATACCTCCCGAATGGGTGGGAACAACATGAAACGATGCCCCGACCGCAAGAAGTACAGGTGATGAGATTCGCATGAATGACAACAAGGAAAAACGTCTTCGACTCGACGAAATATTGCTTTACGAAGGGCAAGTTACCGAAAACCAGATTCGACAAGCGCTGGCGCTCCAAAAGGAGCACGGTGGCCGACTGGGTTCTCACCTGTTACGCAATGGCTGGGTTACCGAGGCCGCTCTGGTGCGCGCTTTGGCCCGGCAGTTTGAGTGTGAAGGGGTAATTCTTTCGGAACGGACTATCCCCGAAAACGCCATAAAGCAGATTCCCGCAAAAGTGGCTCTGGCCAGATCGGTTGTCCCGTTTTCGTACGACCCTTCAACTCGGGAACTGAAGATTGCGTGCGGTGACCCCTGCAATTCCGAACTACAGCGTGAATTGAGCTTTGTCGCCACAGATTGCAAAATCAAACTCTTTATAGCCGCAGAGTCGTCACTCAAATCTGCGATTACCAAGTACTATGTTCTCGGGACTGGTGATGGACCTGAGGAAGTAATGTCGGTGAACCGGTATTGGGACACTCGAGATGATACCGGACGGCTCGATGTACGTATGACCGCAGGCGCCGGATCGCGCGGTTCAGTCCTGCTGGTATCCGATGATTTGGAGGCCGACCAGCATGTCAAAGCCATTCTGGAATCGGCGTCGTTTCGGGTAGTAGTTTGCGACTCAGCCGACGATGCCATCAACATCATTGGCGGTCACACTTTTCACACTATTTTTGTGCGTGATACGGTCTCCGGCGATTATCTCGATCTCATCGATCGACTTCGTAAAATATCACCCCGAACCAGAGTGAGATATTTTTCAGCGGCCGAACATCTGCTTCTCGATGATGACACCAAAGGGAACAACGAGCTTCACATCAAGAACTTGGAACTCTTCACCACTATGCTGTCATCGAAGGACAATCTGTCCTCGAATCATAGCGGAACAGTGGGTCAACTGGTAGACCGACTCTGTCGGCATATCGGATTGCCCGACCGTGATCGGCTGGTTATCACGAACGCCGCCTATATTCACGATTTGTCCAAATTCTACTACGGTGAGTCGGCCGCCAAAGAAGATTATCGCACGCAGATCAATCTGACGATCAAGCTTCTTGATTCACTCGCGTATTCGCCGGTGGTGATAGGAATGCTTCGAGCCATGTATATCAATCTGCGGGAAAAATTCACCAAACGACTGCCGATCGAAACGCTGGGTGGCAATATTCTGACTATCGTTGATATATTTTGTGACAATGTGCAACTGGGCGATAAGATGTCGCTTGACAAATTCGACAAGATACGCAAAAAACTCAACGATTTGCGCGGCAAGCTATTTCTTCCCGAGGTTGTCGAGGCGTTTCTCGAAATGATGCAGAGTGAAATTCTGGCGGTGGGAGAAACGCTGAGATATAATCAGATTCTTCTTTTTTGCGATGATGTCGAGATGGCACGCCCGGTGGAGTCACGGCTCAAGAATGAAGGATTTCGGGTCATCGTGGTGGGAGATGTGGGATCGCTTGCGGATCTATTTACGCGCGGCAATCCCGACATGATCATGTTGCTTGAAATGGGGGCTCCGGCCAAGGTTACCGGCCTGCTCGACGCGGTGATTGCGCAGGGGATAGACGTCGCTAAGACGCCAACCTTTCTGCTCACAGACACCTACGTTGCTTCACAAATGACGACATTTCTCGACCGGGGCATTGAAGATCTGATTTCGATTGACAATAATCTGAATCTGTTGGTGGTTAAAATCCGCAAGGTTCGCGCCCGCATCGAAAGTCAGGCAACCGGTCCGCATATTCGTAACGACCAGAGTACGGTTACCGGAGCAATGGGAAATCTTATTGACATGAATCTGATCGATTTACTGCAGGCATTGGGACCAAGCCGCCGCACGGTCAAATTGGTAGTTTCGCGCGGGGAAGATGAGCTTACGCTATTTCTCAAGCAGGGACAAATTACGCATGCCCGACTTGGCGATTATTTCGGGGCCGATGCGGTTTATCTGGCGTTGGCATGGACAACGGGGTACTGGAATATTCAACCGATACGGGCCGAAGAAATTCCATCGACCAACAATGAATACTCCAACGAATCGATTTTGATGGAGGGGTGTCGGTTGCTTGATGAGAAGCACAAGAAAGCACTCAACGTCTAAGCAATCTCTCCCTCGCGCATTTGATAATTTGGTAGCTCACCGCTTCGCGGTGAGTATTAAGAGAGTCGGTGGGTATCCACGCGCTCTACTCGGCTGAGGCGGCGGATGCTACAGATTCGGCCAGTCTTTTCAAATAGAGAATTTTATCCGATTGCCGCTTGAGCACCTGCTTCGGTATATACTTTTCATACTCACGAATCCGTGTTGCTTCGGTTGTGGCAAGTGTCGGTTCCGAAAGAGCTATATGGCATTTCGCGAGATAGTAATCACACTCGATGATGTTGTACTGGTTGCCGGGATTTGCGGAAAGCAGTTTTCTGATCCGGTGATATGCCGCCATCGCGCCTACGAAATCCTTGGCGTCGTATCGCGCTTTGGCAAGCGGCCAGAGAAACGATTTGCCGGAAGGAAATTTTGCTATCAAGGGGGCAACGACCACCGCGACGGAATCATACTTTTTCCTATCCAACCAAATCCAAGCCAGCGCCGCGCGGGAAATATCCTGTGAGAAAATCGAAGAATCCACCGCCAATCGCAATTCATCAATGCCCAGCTGAATGTCGTTGTGAAAAAGTCCGATCCACCGGAACAATCCCGCCTTGACCGATTTCCAGTAGTGATACGATCCCAGGCCAAAATACAGATCGGTCAGCGAGCTGTCTTGTTCAAGCCCGGCTACATAGGATGATTTTGTGCGGAGGCCTATTAGCGCCGCCTTAAAGGAAGACCCGAATTTTGATTCATACAGCGAACGATAGGCCTGTATATGACCGATGAATAGGTACAACCAGGCCTTGCGCGGCGAATCGACGGTCATCAGTTCCATTTCGCATAAAGATGTGATTGTGTCCAAAAGTTTCAGGAAGCCATCGCCAAAGAGATTTTCCTCGGCGTCGGTCATACGGGCCAGCATCGATGCCGCGCGTGTGATATGCCCGGCCGGATCCGCGGGATCCATTTCGATTGTCAGAGTGCCCAGAGAATCGGAGACATCAAACTGATCGTTCAAGATGGCGGACTGGGCATGTATCAGAAAGGCGGTGCGAGCTGAGTCGATATACAACCGAGGGGCTGATTTTGCCGGTGAACTGAATAGTATCACCAAACTGCACACGAAAAGACGGGCAAACAAACGCATGCAGGCGAAACTATCCGCATACGAAGGGACAATCAACAAGTACTTGCGATCAGATCGTACCCTGTCCTGGGTCAAAAGCTAGCAGGTCGATCTCTTGATTGGTTGTGGCGGTTATCACAATAACATCGCGTTCACGATGAAACACCAATCGACAGCCACGGCAATTATGGTCGAATAGTGTGTGACCATTAACAGTCACCGGATTGTCTTTAAGATTAGCGGGTATATCAAACCCAGCGGCTGGCGCCACGAACACCGATACTACTTTGTCGCCTTGCCTATAAATGAAATGCCCCATACTTGCGCCCATCAGATATTCCATGTGGCCGTTGTCGAGCGTGAAACCGTCGATGGAAACACTCAAAGGGTATTGGACTGATCTTGCCAATTGGAGCGCCTGTTCGCCTTTTACCGGAATCTCACCGGGGGGGTTGACACCTTCAGCGGCGCGCCAATGAGCCTGCTCAAGCGGGATGAATGCCTCGTTATGATCGTACAGTTTACTACCGACAAACGTCGCCCCCGCCACTACGATAACTGAGGCGGCCATTGCGAGGGTCAGAGTCGTTCCGCGGAATTTCTTGCGAGCGATAGGTTTTGTCTCGGCGTCAAGCTCGTTAAGTTTGAGAATCAGCTTGTCGCGGAGTTTCCCAACACACGGCGTCGCCTCGGCTGACTTAAGACGTTCGACTACCAGCGCATTGACCGAGTGTTCCAGATCATAGACCTGCAAACAGTGTTTGCATTTTGCCAGATGGTCCTGGACTTCGGTCGCGTCGATTTCGGAAGCTTCTTTATCGATTATATCATAGAGAAGGTTCAGGGCTTCCTGACAGTTCATTGAGACTTTTCCTTGGCGTACCCGTTTTTGACGGCATAATCAAATAATTTCTTCTGTAGCAGTTTTCTTCCCCGGTGAAGGCGGGATTTGACGGTTCCCAATTGAAGGTCGGCAATGTCGGCAATTTCCTGATAAGCAAATCCTTCGAGAAACGACAGGACCACGACCATGCGGAAATCGTCGGGAAGTTCCTCGATCGCTTGCTTGACGTCTTTGTCGAATATTTTAGCGAACAGTTGTCGTTCCGGGTTGTCATACTCATTCTGCGTTACTAACTGGCCATACAAATAGTTATCATCTATGTCGTCTACATCGATCGACTGCGGGGTTCGGGACTTGGAGCGGTAATCATTGATGAAAATGTTGGTCATGATTTTGAACAACCATGCCCGACAATTCGATCCCTGCTCAAACTTGTCCCAGAACCGATATGCCTTGATCATCGTCTCTTGCACCAGATCTTCCGCGTCTCCGTCATTTTTAGTCATACGGAGGGCGGTCCGGTACAACGCATCCATGTGAGGCAACGCCTCACGTTCAAAGCTCTTGCGTTTCTCGGTCTGTCCAGACTGCGGATCGGCCATGGTCATCTCTTTCGGCCGATTGGCATATCCATTTGAGAAAACAGCATAGTCAATCGCTGGGTTCCGCCGGAAATGAGAATTTTCATTTTTATTCTTCGCTATCTTCTGGCTTTACCAAACTGCGGGAGAGTTCCCATAGTTTATTCAGCCACAATTGATGATATATCGTCTGTGAGGCCCTGCACAAGCAATTTTCTGCTTTGGCGGAGCGGATCTGAAAAGTGACGGAAATTTCCATAAGTTTGTGTGATTACTTCTCCTGTGTAGCTGGAACAGCTGAACTTGCTACGGGTGAAGATGTTGCCGACGCAGGTTTTGTCTGAAGCGTTTTTGCAGTGATGATAATTACTACGGCGGCGATAATAATGAGCGCACTGATCATCGTGCGTAGCGCGAATGGTTCATCGCCGAGAGTCGATCCGAGAAACACCGCCACGATAGGATTGACATAGGCATACGTCGCGGCTTTGGCGGGAGTAGTCGCTTTGAGAAGCCAGATATAGGCGACAAACCCAAGTGTTCCGAAAACTGCCAAATAGAACAGCGACAGTAGTGATTTTAGAGTTATGCCGGAAAGTTCAAAATTATGCCAGTCACCGGTTGCAGTAGAGAGAATGAGGAGCGCCAATCCGGCGGCGAACAGTTGCATAGCCACCGACATGGTTTGGACGCGGGGAAGCGTGATATGGCGCGAATAGATCGAACCCAATGCCCATGAAGCGCACCCTACTACCAGCACGCCGGCTCCGAGGAAATTGATGTGATCAGCGCCCGCAAAGTGGGAGGGCGCTATTAAGACACCAACTCCGACAGTCCCTACCGCGAGACCAAGTACCATTAGCCTCGACGGACGATGTCCGTTGGGCCTCAGCCAATCAAATAATACGATCCAAAGGGGCACCGTTCCAACTACAAGCGCGGTTAGACCGGATGGCACAGCTTGTTCGGCCCAGGTAACCGCACCTGTTCCCCCGACCATCATGAGAAGTCCTACTATTATCGCATTACGCAATTCGATTTTCGAGGGAAGGGGGGATCCTTTTACTCTGGCCCATATAAACAGAAGAGTTGCGCCGACAAAGAACCGGAGACTACACATGATGAACGGGGGGATGGTTTCAATCGCGAAACGAATACCCAGATAGGTCGATCCCCAGATGAGATAGACCGCCGCGAACGCAATTACCAGTTGGAGACCGGTAGCTTTTATATTAGCCGTTGTTGTCATCTTTTGATCCGATACTGTCGAGCGCCAAGCGATTGCTTTCTTTGTGGGTCTGCAGAACAATAGTAGTACGGGTTGATTTCACTGTATCCACGGGTCCGATTTTATCGCGAATGAGCAGATTAAGCGTAGTGGTGTCCCGCGTGCGAACTTTCAGCAGATAGCAGTCATCGCCCGCTACGTTGTAGACTTCCTGAACTTCGGGGATCTTGATAAACGCTGGCGCCGCTGAAATTACACCAGCAGGTTCAGTGGTTCTCACGGCGATAAACGCGATCAAGCCGGCGCCGAGTTTTTCTGCATCAAGGCGGACTTCGTATCCCTTGATGATTCCCTTACGTTCGAGCTTACGCACCCGTTCATAAGTGGCTGATGGAGCCATGTTTATTTTCTCAGCTATTTCGGAATTGGGAGTACGGGCGTTCTCCTGAAGAATCTTGAGAATTTTGCGGTCGATATCGTCAATCATTTTTGCACCTCGTCTTGAGATGGTGTTTTATTAGTCTTATACGTTAATTTTGTGAATAAGTGTCGCAATAAACAGCATATTTGCGTTAAGTCTTCCGAAAGTCTGGTATTTTGTTGAATGGCAGGGACTTGGTGGGTTTGTGTGTGTTAAAGCCAACCAGCCTTGTTGTGTGGTCGTTACGCGCACGAAGAGGAGATTGCTTCGTCGAGGACTCCTCGCAACGACGTAGATAGAGGGTTGCGTCGTCAAGGGGCAGACGAGGACGTCTGCCGCCCACAAGGGAATTTGGCTTTGTTTCACACTGCCTTTTTTTCACCGATCATTTTCCCTTCGAAATTTTCGGCGGTCGGGTACATATAAGCGGTGGGGCGAAGAATCAACGGTGATTCGGTGGGGATTTTGCGGGTGCGGGCGGCAATTTAGTAGGTCACTCTCGTCTTCGAGGGTGACGTGATTCTCCAATGTGTCAGCCCCGAAGACGGGACTAACCTACGATATCTTCAGGCGTGGTGAGAACTGACGGTAAGCTGCCGCCCACAGAAGCGGTAGAGTTGGGGGCGCTTGTTGTATGTGGGGACAAAAAAAGCGCACGAAGACGAGATTGCTTCGTCGAGGACTCCTCGCAACGACGTAGTGGGGTGGCCGTTTCCTGAACATATCCAACTCCTTGTAAATGGCAACGTTACGCTGTATCTTGGAGGCCGTGTTTGATACTATTGCAGAATTTATGGTCGGAAATGCAATGATTGCCAATACTCGTGTCGCGAATAGCAGGTTTTCGGGTTGTCCGAAAGGTAAGCGGTCGTGAAGGTTGGCGTGTATAAGCAGAATATGATCAAATCACTTTGCCTTCGGTCGGAAGAAGCAAAGGCGAGATTGCTTCGTCGTGCCGCGACCCTTCGACCCGTACGCTTTGCGCAGGGCAGGCAAGCTCAGGGTGAAGTCGCTCCTCGCAATGACGGGTTGGGGGATGTTTTCAACGAGCCTCAAGGTGTGGGGCACCAAAGAGAGGCGAGATTGCTTCGGTCCCGCGAAGCGCGGGACACTCGCAATGACAGATTGGGTGCATTTTTTCAACAGATACCGATTGCTCTCCGGCGACCGTCGCACCGTGGCTTTCTGGCTGTGCTATTGATGGTCCTGCTATTTGGGGGGAGCGGGTGCGTCTATTACAACACCTTTTTCAATGCCCGCAAAGCGTTTGACTCGGCGGAAAAGATGCGCAAGGCGAGTGGGTCGACTAATATAAACGACTACGCTACAGCTATCGCAAAGTGCCAGAAGGTTGTCGATAATTATCCGAAATCAAAATATTACGATGACGCCGTGTATGTTCTGGCGGTATCGTACTATCACACCGGCAAGTTCGACAAGTCGGAGCGTCGTCTTCGCGAGTTGCTGGCGAACTATCCTGACTCGAAATATGCTCAGGAAGCGACTGTCTATTTGGCGCAAGTTCGGTTAAAACTTGGTGTGACTGCCGAGGCGATGGTCGGATTCGAGGAGATATTCCGGAGTGATTTTCCTAAAGAGCACAAAGCCCAGGCGGCAACGGAACTGGCCAATTATTATTCTGACGAAAAGCAGTATGATCTGGCCAACAACTATTTCCGCGCAGTGCGTGATTCGCTTGGTGATTTGGGTCAACAACGAGCCGCTCAGCGCCAGATAGCTGAAGGACTCTACGCCAATTATCAATTCGGCGAAGCGCTTGGCGCTTATTTGCAGATACTTGGGCTCAAACCGACCCGGACTGAAGAATATCACGCGCTGTATTTCGCCGCCGATTGCGCCTTCAAACTTGTCCGGGTTACCGACGGTCTTGAATACCTAAAGCGGTTAGCCGACAATGAGCTTCTTTTCGATTCGCTTGGTGTACTCAATCTCAAGATGGCTGAGGGGTACGAGTTGGAAGGCGAATTGACAAGAGCGCAAGGTGTGTACGGCGATGTCGCGGCAACCGCAACCAACAAAGTATGGGTAACAGAGGCGTATTACCGATTGGGGCTGATTTTCCAGTACGACTACGACGATCTTGAAGAAGCCAAGTACTATTACGACAAGGCGGTCGATGCCGGTCGCGCAAGTGGCAAGCAGACCGACGCTCTCAACGGGGCGATCCAGAGATCGGCCGATATCAGCATGATTTCAGCCTTTCAGCGACGAGAGACCAAAGAAGGCGACACGACCGTTATTACGCAAGCGATGCTTGATGACGCGGCCGCAAAGCAGTTCCAGCTCGGTCTTCTGTACTGGTACCAGTTGGACAAACCGGATTCAGCCATAGTCGATATGCAACTGGTGGTTGATTCGTTTGCCAATACTCGGATTGCACCGAAGGCAATGTTGGCGTTGTCGCAGATGATTCGGGAGCAAAACGCCGATACTGCAAAGGCGGATTCCATCGCGCGACTGATTCCTCTCAAGTTTCCCCGATCGGATTATCTCCCTGAAATTCTTGAAGCACTTGGAAAGAAGGGGAGCGAGGCCGATACGGGATATGCTGAAATTTATATCAAACGCGCCGAAGATTTCTGGGTAGACAGCGGTAAGATTGACTCGGCAAGGTACTGGTATCAGTATGTTATTGATTCTTTTCCGGAATCAGCGCACCAAGATCGCGCTCGCTTTGCCAACATCTGGCTTACTGAAAAATATCAAAGCCCGGGTGATTCCTCGATCTATTTTGCTTACAAGACTTTCTCTGATTCTTTTCCAAAGTCTATTTTCGTCGCCGATGCTCTGCGAAAATTGACAGGTCCAAGTCCAGCGCAGAATGAACCGGGCAGGGGCGCGGGTAGTGATTCTGTTGGGGCGTTTGCTCAGCATCAGCCGGGAGATTCTATCGGGGTAGTAGAGGGAAGCGATACTACAACCGCTCTGCTTGCCACAAACGATCCGCAGTATGCGTATTATTTTCGGGGGGATACCACGCTGACTTTATTGCCAATTCTACCAATACGGACAACTGAGCCGTTTGAGTTTCCGCAAGAGGCATACAACATCGTGGGGAATGATTTTATTCTCTATTTTCAAGTGCATCTTGATTTTTCAGGGAAAGTAGATGATTTTGTTCTGAAAACACCTTCGGGGAACGAAGAAATAGATCGAAGAGTCAAGAAGCACCTTGAAACGAGCACTTTTAACACCCAACAAATCCGTAGCGAATTTCAGGGAACTTGGTTTGTCTGGAAATTCGTGGTACAGAAACCTGAACACCTAAGATGACAAGGCCGAGCTGTGAAGATACAACTCTGGTTCGTACCCGTGACCTTCATCACGGATACTATTCTTTCACGCTGGCGCCGTATTCTCGTGCCACCGAATGTCACCCCGGTAGTTTCGTGCATCTTCGGTTGACCTCTACCGATGTATTTCTTCGTCGCGCTATGTCGGTGGCGTCGATCAACCCACGTAAACATGAGATCGAGATTATCTTTAAAGTGTATGGACGAGGGACTACGACGTTGGCGCACTTCAAGCCCGGATCCACAGTTAATTTGCTTGGACCACTGGGAGTTGGTTTCAGCGCGCCACGCGCCAATTTTCATCCGGTACTGGTTGCCGGAGGAGTTGGTTTTCCACCGCTTATGTTTCTCGCGCAAAAGATGATCAACGACGGCGTTGATCCTAAGCATATTCATTTCTTTTACGGTGGCCGCACCGAACACGATCTGGTAGAAAGAAATAGAATAAAAAAACTGGGGATAAAATTCTACCCTGTTACTGAAGACGGCACAGCTGGAGTCAAAGGTTTAGTGACGCAGGCGGTGGAAAAGTATATAGCCGAGAATCACGGCAAGACGCGCCTGCGCTTGTATGGATGTGGTCCGGGAAAGATGCTCAAAGCGGTTGACGATCTCGGCATGCAGTACGGAGTGGCAGGGCAGGTGTCGCTTGAAGCGCCGATGCCGTGTGGTGTTGGTATTTGTCTGGGGTGTGTCGTCAATCTGCGGGCTGGCGGTCATGTCCGGGTGTGTACTGAAGGGCCGGTGTTTGAGATTGGCGAGGTGATGCTATGACTCCTGATCTTCGCGTTACCATTGCCGGTGTCGAGTTTGCCAACCCGATTATGACCGCGTCGGGGTGCTGTAACTATGGGGAGGAATTGGCCCAGATTTTTCCTCTATCCAAACTTGGCGGATTGGTTACCAAATCGATTACCCAGAAGCCACGGTTGGGTCACAAAGTGCCACGAACCGCCGAGACCGCCTCGGGCATGCTCAATGCGATTGGGCTGGCCAATGTCGGAATCGATGCCTTCATAACCGATAAGATTCCATTTCTTAAAAAGCAGAAAACGAAGATCATTGTCAATGTCGCCGGGGCGACAATTAGCGAATATGTCGAAGTATCGGCGCGGTTGGCCGATTTCGAGCGGGTTGACATGATCGAGATTAATATCAGTTGTCCGAATGTCGATGAAGGCGGATTGGAATTCGGCCAAAGCCCGGTGCTGACCGAAAAATGTATCGCCGCTGTTCGCAAAGTATTTCCGCGGCCGATCATCGCCAAGCTGGCGCCGAATGTAACCGATATCACACAGATTGCGGACGCCGCCCATCAGGGCGGTGCCGACGCGTTTTCAGTGATCAACTCGCTGGTGGGAACCTCTATTGATGTCGAAACTTGGCGACCCCGGCTGACCAACAATCGTGGCGGGTTGACCGGCCCGGCGATCAAACCGATTGCTCTTGCAATGGTTGACAAAGTCTACACCGCGTGCAAGCTTCCCATTATCGGGATCGGCGGCATTGTTGATTATCGCGATGTGATTGAGTTCCTGCTGGTCGGCGCCTCGGCCGTGCAGGTAGGAACCGCGCTATTTGTCCAGCCGGATGCGCCGGTGAAAATCGTCGAGGGGCTGAAAGAATATATGAAACAGCGAAAACTTTCGAACATGACCGATCTGATCGGCAAGGTGAAAAAATACTGATGAGCGCAGTCACAAATCTTCAGAATATTCAGAAAACAAACAAATCGATGATCTGCCTCGGGCTTGATCTTGATCCGAAAAAGATGCCTTCGGAATACAGCGGCACGGTCAAGGGGATGTTTGAGTTTGCCCACCGGATTATCGATGCCACCGCCGATATCGTCTGTGCCTATAAGCCGAACATGGCGTTTTTCGAGGCGTTCGGCCCGGAAGGGTTTTCGCTCCTGCGGCTGATCGTCCAACGCATACCAGAACATGTACCGATCATTCTCGACGGCAAGCGCGGCGATATTGGCAATACCTCACAGTTTTACGCCGATTCAATGTTCAATATTTTCCGCGCCGACTGGGTGACAATCAATCCGTATATGGGGTATGATTCGATTCGCCCGTTTCTGGAGAACAAAGACAAAGGAGCGTTTATTCTTTGTTTGACGTCAAATCCCGGGTCTAAAGATTTTCAGCATCTCAATGTTGACGGTGTTCCGCTGTATCGAGTAGTTGCTGAACGGGTCAATTACTGGAACAAAGATCACAACTGCGGGTTGGTAGTCGGCGCGACACACCCAGATCAGCTTCGAGAGATTCGAGGTGTGGCGGGTGATATGCCATTGTTGGTTCCCGGAGTGGGGGCGCAGGGGGGATCGCTTGAGGAATCGGCGATGCTGGCGACCGACAATTTCCGCAAACCGGCGGTGATCAATGTTTCACGGTCGGTGCTGTATGCTTCGGCCGAGAGAGATTTTGCTCAACGGGCGCGTGGCGAAGTGATGAGGTTGAATGCGGAAGTGGAGCGTCTGCGGTCGGGGAGTGTCCCGGCACAACCAACGGAGCCGCCTGCCGAGACGGTGCCGAACGGCGATCAGCCGCCGGTGTAAGGCCAGTCTACAGAGCTATAGATTATCCGCCTGGTGCACCAACAGCGAGTAGATATGCCCGTCATGCCAATCACGGTCATAAAAGTAGTGCTGGCGAAGGACACCGTCGCGTTTGAATCCGGTCGATTCCAATAGTTTTATTGCGCCCTGGTTGAACGAGGCGGTCTGGGCGTGGACTTTGTTAAGTCCGCGGAAATAAAACAGATACCGGCAGAGCACACGCACCGCCTCTGATCCGAATTTCTTGCCCCGTTCGTCGGGGTCAATTATGATTCCCATTTCGACCGAGCGATTCAGCGAATTGTAATCAAAATAGACAATTCGTCCGACCGGCATGTTATCGGCGATCCGCACGATCATGAAGCGTTCGCGCTCAATTGTCTTTTCGGCTTTCTTGAATGCCTCGGACGCTTCGACGGCCGTGTGAAGCGGATGCGGTCGGCAGGATTGAGAGCTTGGCTCGCTCATCAGGAACCAGTGGTGCGTGTTGGTGATATCTTCGGCGGTCATCGGTCGAAGAAAGACGCGTTTCCCCACCAGCGAGTGGGGAGTTGTTAGAATCGGTTTGTCAGGCATCAGGAATACCTCTGTCGGATTTCGGGCAGTTTGTCGCGATACAGTTTGAGTGCTTCTTTGATCGTATGAATGGCATCGATTCGCCCGCGAAAATGATCGACCACCACTTCTTTATGTTCAAGTGCCTTGTAGTCCTCGAAAAATCGCCTGAGTTCGTGCAGACGGTGCCTCGGAAGCGCAGAGATATCTTCGTAGGTGTTGTAAGCAGGGTCGCCCAGATGTACGGCGATGATTTTGTCGTCCTGCCCTTTTTCATCGCGCATCGACATCATCCCGATGGCCCGGCACTGGACGATACACATCGGAGTGATCGCTTCCTGACAAAGTACCAAAACATCGAGCGGGTCCAAATCCTCGCAGTAGCTCCTTGGAACAAAGCCGTAATTGGCCGGGTAATGGACCGCGCTGTATAAAACGCGATCGGCTATTAGCAAGCCGGTTTTTTTGTCCAGTTCGTATTTATTTTTGCTCCCCTCGGATATTTCGATAAAGGCGTAAAACGAGTCTTCGATCCAATCGCCGGGGTTTACATCGTGCCAGGGGTGTGTCATATTTTCTCCGTAAATAGTCGGCATAGTATAAGGTGATCCTGGGGATGGGGCAATCTTCAAACTATGGGCACACAAAATAGCTGTTTCTCAACCCGGCTATAGCTATATTTTCACCATGGACCCTGCATCGTATCCCGATTTCATGGCGATCGCTCTGCGCGAGGCGCAACTGGCGTTTGAGAAAAACGAAGTTCCTGTAGGGGCGGTGGTGGTGTACGAAAACCGGGTGATCGGGCGAGGGCATAACCTGACAGAATCGCTCCATGACGCCACCGCACATGCCGAGATGATCGCGTTGTCGGCGGCGTTCAACTCAATCGGCGACTGGCGGCTTGTAGATAGCTTTTTGTTTTCGACGCTGGAGCCGTGTATCATGTGTGCCTCGGCGGCGGTGTTGTCGCGTGTGAACACGATTGTTTATGGGGCAAAAGATCCGAAATTCGGCGGGTGCGGTTCGATCTTGACTATACCAACAATCGAGAAACTGAATCATTCCTGCAATCTGGTCGGCGGCGTGCGCGAAGCGGAAGTTTCAGAGTTAATGAAGACATTTTTCCTGCAGGTACGGAAGAATAAGAGTAAGGTGAATTGAAGATGCTATTGCCCAAAAAGTAAGAATACTTTGACTTTGTATTGGAAGCACAAGCCCCATGAATATTGAAACATCCAACCGCGATTACGATCTATCGGCGATTATCATCAAGCCGCTCTATTACGGGCTGTTTGTCAATATTTTGATTCCGATGGCGTTGCTCTTGGTTTGTTATTACATCGAAACCCACGGCTCGGTGGATAATCAGCTTGGCTTTAACGCAACGAATTATTTCTACATTTTTGCCGTGCTGGCGATCACGCAGGCCGGTGCCGCTCTCTGGTGTCGCGCGAAATCGATGGCTCGCCCGATGATCCGGAGTATGGCGAGGGCCGAGGCGGATATCAAAGAACAGCTTATCCAGCGGCTACGCCCGATTTTCATAATAGTCGCGGCGATTAGTGTTTGGGGGGTTGTGTTTTACTTTTTATCGGGCCGATTCGAGAATGGGCTTTTGTTTGACGTCTTTTCGTTTATCGTTTTCCAGTTTATTCGCCCGCGACATGGTTCGGTACAGAAGCTAATTGATAGGCAGATCGCTTTGGCCGAGCGAGGGGAGTTGCTCAAGACTTCGTGATTCATGGTCGGGTTAGGAGGCTTCGACCCGCGCGCTTCGCACGGGGCAAGCAGGCTCAGCCTGAAGTCAAAGAAGATGACCCTAACAACTGGTACCAGACTTCACCCTGAGCTTGCGAAGTCCTGAGGCGGAGCCGCAGGGTCGAAGGGGTATTCATGCCCCCTTCATCTTTTCCTTTACAGGTGGTGGAAAATCCGTACATTTGGCGTTTCCGGCCAGGCCGGGACATACGCTTGAGATCGGAGAGGTGGCTGAGTGGTCGAAAGCGGCGGTCTCGAAAACCGTTATACCCATTGGGNNCGAATCCCTACCTCTCCGCCATAGTTGTTTGGGGGGCATTCGGAAGACCCCACCATAAATGGTGGGCCACCAAGGCCAGATTCTGGCAGTGACTGACTACTAATCTTTTACCACTTTTTTCAGTTAAACCACACCTGTTCGCTCGGCAGCTAGTTAAATAATCACAAGTTAATTGACGCAAATGGGCGATGTGCTGGTTAACAGACTATGTCTACGACAGTTTGATTCAGCTTAGAGATGAGAAGGTCAGTAACAATTGTTACGTTTTATCTTGTATTCATATAATCGAGACAGCTTATATTGGTAGCTAAGGCACCGATGAAACAACCCGCTCCCGTTCAATCCAAAATGACCTACCACGTCGTGATTTTGGGCATCGCGGCCGTTATCCTGTACATCGGCTGGCGGGAATTCTGGTTTATGACCGACGATGCCTACATTGCTTTCAGATACGTCAGTAATAGCGTTCAGGGAAATGGATATGTGTGGAATCCTGAGCCGTTTAGAGCGGTCGAAGGGTATACCAGTTTTCTTTGGGTGGTTATCCTAGATATTGTCTGGAGAATATTTGGAGTCGAACCACCCAGTTCGGCTAATGTGCTGTCGCTGGTATTTTCGTTTGGTACCGTTGTTGTGACCGCCATCGCGACCTTCAAAGTGCATGTATCTCCTCGACTTGAACGGTCACGTCTTCTTTTCTCGATACTTGTTGTGATCGGATTGCTCGCAAGTCCCGCATTTCTGACATGGGCAAGCTCGGGTCTGGAAACTGCCCTATTCAATTTCTGTCTGTTGTGCTGGGTAGTATCAGCAATGCTGATAAACAACAAAGGACATTGGTGGCGTCTGGCAATCACCACGTCCGCCGCTTTGACCTATTTGGCCCGCCCCGACGGCATGCTCATGGTGATCGGCACATTGTTCTTGCTCATACCGGCGATAATTGAAGACGCAAAAGACCGGAAGCTGTCGGTCAAGTGGTTCACCGCGCTTTCACCCATAATTGTACCGGCCATTCATCTTTTTTGGAGAAAATCTTTCTATGGCGAGTGGCTACCAAACACCTATTATGCCAAACAGGTGGCCGCCTGGCCGGGTGCGGGAATCCGGTATCTTCTTTCGTTTATCATTGAATATGGCGTCTGGTTCTGGATCATCATGATGTTCGCGGTTGCAGTAATGACAATGAGGCGCAGACAGCGCCATGATGGAAAGAAGTCGAATGCCGCCGAATCAATTAGATTTGTGATTGCAAACATAAGCGGACGCGGATTCATTTCGCTTGTTGTCGTGGCTGTCCTGCTATTGCATTTCGGCTATTACACCTTTATGGTTGGCGGCGATCATTTTGAGTGGCGCGTGTACAGTCACTTATTCCCGTTACTTTTGTTGTCTCTTCTTTACGCCATCCGGATACTCGAACTAGGTTCCGTCAAGGGCTTACTGGCCATGGTAGCCATGATCGCGTTGTCACTTCCGATTCCGTGGTCATACCATTCCGCTGAGAAACGGATAACGTATGTCCCCCTTGCCAGCACTCTCAAATTGACCGTGAGCGACAAACTGCCGTTCATCATTTCACCACTTGCCCGGGTTCAGGATAGTCTACAAAGCTGGTTGACGGACCATCTGGTGTGTGTTCGCAGGCAAAAACACAAACTTTTCTTTGAAAATCAGATGCGAGTCTATCCTGAACGGTCCTTCGATGTGCCCGAGAAATGCGGTCGGTACCCGGTGGCGAATTTTTCCACTGTGGGTGTACCGGGGTGGGTATTGCCAAATGTAAACATCATCGACGGCTACGGGCTAAACGACTACATAGTTGCGCGCACTCCGGTGGCAGTGGACAAAGAACGCAAGATGGCTCATGATCGCCTGCCTCCGCATTTGTACCTTGCTTCGTTTGTGCCAAACGTTCGGCTTGAGGGGAAAAAGGACATTGAGTATTACGCTAGGCGTGCCGATTTAGAAATGATCCCGGAGAGGGTCAGGTTCATTGAGAATTATTGGAATGATAAGATTGTTCGACAATTGAATCCGCCGGACAGCACTGCTCCATGGCCGATCCCTCCGACATCGGACACGCTAAACGTGCTCTACCACTAAACGACGATCCCTTTTTGGACCGGTCGACGTTTTATCCAGTTACGGGATTGTCGACGAGACCGCATTATTGTTTCGTGCCAAAGCAACTTTCCTCTTATTATGCTGTATGGCCGAGTCATTTCTTTCTAACGATTTTCTAACCGCGAACTTCACTGAAGTGCATCGAAACGCATCCAACTGCAACGAACTTCATCGAACTTAACATTCATTGGGGCAACGAGATCGGCGTAATTTCAGACACTTCAAGAGCTTAACGATTTACATCGTCGGCGAATCCCTACCTCTCCGCCATAGTTGTTTGGGGGGCATTCGGAAGACCCCACCATAAATGGTGGGGCACCAAGGCCAATAATGAAATTTAAATAAAGACAATATGGGTTAGGCCACCGGCCTCTCCGCCAGTTACAGATGTCACTTTTGGGCTTCGCCGCGTTGTATCTAACCTTTAGCTGGTCTACCAGCATGTATCAGCGGTAAATATATAGTTTTCGATTTCACGTACATACCCAATCCCGCCGCCCAGACAAACATGAGCATCTGGCGGACTTCCTCGTCGGCGAAAGTAGCTTCGGTTAATGAGGTCAGAAAAAAACAGATCGCGCCCAAAAGGCCTGCCAGGGCCACTCGCCGTTCGAACAACGAAAGCACAAGCGACTTATACGCTCGCCAACTGAACGTCAAGACCGATATCCACATGGCAAGAAAGAAAAGCGCTCCGGGTAAGCCGCTTATGGCTGCTACATTCAGCAGATCATTATGAGCGTGCACATGACTAGCTTGATTCACCACATTCGAATCGAGAGTTGCAGCAAAAGCATCATAGAAATATCCGGAACCGACACCGAAAATCGGATTGTCGTGAACGAGTTGGTATGAATGAGTCCAGATAAATATTCTTCCCTGATCATGTTGTTGGGACAACTCTGATTTCATCATCGTTTGTGACCGTTTGAACACTCCCGACTTGAGACCAACCGCAAACATGATTGCCAATATCACAACCACCAATCCTATGACTTTACGGGACCGCAACAGGATCGCGGAAATAGACAGAGTGATTACGATAGCTATAGTCGGTCCGCGAGAGTACGATAGCACTGCCACGCCCATTGAGAGAATGGCAATAGCGAGAAGCAATCGTCTCATCGTTGCGGATAAGCCATCGCCTCCTAGTAAAGCGTATCCATAAAGAAAAAGTCCTGCTGTTGCGTAATAGTTGGCAAATGTCAGCGGGTGAGTGAAATTTCCGACAATCCTATAGCCAAAATCGTGTACCTCGGTCGGAAAGCTCGGTTTAAGGAAATGCCAGCCGGTGAAGTACTGGCCGATCGAGTAGAGAGAAATAAACACCACCCCAACTGCGAACGACAGTATCATGAAACGCGACCGCGATTCTTTCTGAAATAGATACACTCCAATCAGCACGATGCAGAACAGCCATTCCTCCCTAATATTGCCGAGTGACCCTATACCCGGCTTTGCCAGCTGACCTGCTATCGCTATCCAGCAAACAAATAATCCGCAAAGAATGTACCACCACTTAATTTCAGCGTGAAAAGGATTGCATTTCAAGAAGATTGAGAGCAGGAGAAACAAGGCGAGCGACAGCCCTGCGGCAACCTGACCGGCGGCGATCGAAAAAGTGGATCCGAAAATGAAGAACGCGTAAATGAAATACAGTGTCCGGTCGGCAATACTTGCGAAAGAGCTATTACGAACTCGTGATGATTCGGACAGCATATTCATAATCTTAGGCGCAGTATACTCGATGGCAATCTAGCTCTGGTATTTGCGTTTCGCAGAGAACGAGATTGTTTCGCTTCGCTCGCACGCAATTACAAATTTTGGGGTTTTCAACAGGCCACTAAGTACTGGTGCGAATTTGGTGTTGCGCGTGTACTAAATAACACGAAACTACTTGGCTATTTCGGATGTTTTCACATTCATCAGGATAGCCGCGAATGCTTCGGACATCTTCTGAGCGGTTTTAATCGGACCGGTTAGTTTGAAAAAGACATTTCCGCCGGGGCCTTCGAGCACAATCGCGGTCATCCGATAGTTTTCTTTCGGTGTTGCTGGGCTTCCCATCATACCACCGGCCGCGTAGGTGCCGGGGAGTTCGACGACATGGGCGGCCATGCCAGCGACTGTAATCTCCTGTTGGATTGCCGAAGCGTGCGGGTCTTTGCCATCGGCTGTTTTCATCTGGCCGATCCAGCGTTCGATATTGTCCATCACCGCGCCGCCGGAATTTTCACCAAAAAAATACACGGCCATAGTCGCGGAGTCTTTTTCGCCCTCAATCGGACCGAAGGAATAATTGGCGGCTCGCATACCGCTCGGGCCAAGATCAGTCCATGATGAAGGAGCTATAAAAGAAATTCCCGCTACTGACACCGGGTTGCCTCCCTGCGCCACGGTCGCGGACGAGGACTGATCAAAGGCAGTTTTGGCAAAGCCGCCAGATTGATTGGATTTGGATGAACAGCCGGTCAAAGCGGCCAACGAAATAAATACCGATGCCATGATTACGCGTTTCATATAGGTTTCCTTATAAAGTTATTCATTGGGATAATGATAATGAGTTGATCCATCTCACCAAAGAAAAAAAACTAAGTTAGTCGCGATTGTTGCTGTAGTGTTTCGGTCTCTTGCACCTATTATGAAGATACGTTATCTTTGTCTATAGTCATAATTACGATAGAAGAGGATACCATGACGAAATTCGATCCAGCCGGCGATATACAAAAACTTTGGGTGTTTGGCGAGTTTGGCGATGTCAATCCGTCAATTACCGATTCATCGACTTATACTTTTTTAAGTCCGGACACCATGAAGGAGACTTTTCAGCACGAGATGGAAGGGTGCTTCCTCTATTCAAGGCACTACAATCCAATCAATAAGTTTTTGTGTGACGCGCTGGCTCATCTGGAAGGAACCGAACGCGCGCAAGTAACCGCATCGGGAATGGCGGCCATCGCCTGCTCGCTGTTGCAGAACTGCGTGGCCGGGGATGAGATTATTTCCGGCTGGACTATTTACGGCGGCACATACGCGCTCTTCTCAAATTTTTTCCCAAGGTACGGTATCAAAGTTAGGTATGTGGATATTACCGACCTTGCGGCAGTCGAAGCGGCGATGACCGACCGCACACGGGTGATCTACTGCGAGTCTATCAGCAATCCCTTGCTGGAAGTTGCCGATATTTCAGCGCTTGCTGAGCTGGCGCATCGTCGCGGCGTAAAAGTCGTGGTAGATAATACTTTTAGTCCCCTGATTCTGGCGCCTGCTCGAATGGGCGCTGATGTCGTCGTGCACAGTCTGACCAAGTTCATCAACGGGAGCAGTGATTGCGTGGCTGGAGTAATTTGCTCGGACAAGCAGTTCATCGATCAGGTAACTGATATCAATGTCGGTGCCTGCATGTTGCTTGGGCCGGTGCTGGATAGTATTCGCTCGGCCAGTATTCTCAAAAATATTCACACGTTGCATCTGCGGATGGCCAAGCACAGCGCCAACGCGATGTTCGTGGCAAAGGGCCTGGCGGATCTGGGATTGACAGTGCATTACCCCGGCCTGCCCGGTCACCGACAGCATCAGGTATTAAAAAAGCTCGGAAATCCAGACTATGGATTTGGAGGTATGCTAGTTCTTGATGTCGGCACGATCGAGCGCGCTAATCAGCTTATGGTGGCGATGCAGGAGGCGAAAGTCGGTCTTTTGGCGGTTAGCCTCGGATATTTCAAAACGCTGTTCAGCGCTCCTGCGAACAGCACGTCGTCGGAAATTCCCGAAGATCGTCAGCGGGAGATGGGATTGTCGCCCGGTATGATTCGGATGTCGGTGGGTCTTGATCACGATATCCAGAACACCTTTGAGCGAATCAAACAGTGCCTGGTACTGTAAAAGCGATTGGCATGTTCGGTCAGGTCTTGTCCCGGGCTTCGCGGGATGTGACCTGACCTTCATTCAAACAGCGGCAGGTCACACGCCGGTCAATCTGCTCGATTGCCCGACGCAAGACCTGCCGAAACGACGTGATTGATCACCGGCGCTACGAAAAAACGGCACGATCCAATTGGACGTGCCGTTCTTGTGTCGTCTAATTGGTCGAGACTATTTGCGTTTAGTGTATTTGGCTGTTCCCCATGTCCACCAGGTCTTGCCGCCATCAGACGAAGTCTCACCCTTCCAGTCAAACGAGTCGGCGGTATGATTAGACGTGGAGATGCGGGCGGTGGTTACCTGCCCCATCATGCGGTCCTCGCCAGTGAAGACAGAGCCGCTCTTATCCATTGTCCCGGTGTACAGAGTAATCCGAGCGCTCATATTATCGGCCCAGGTCATTTGCCACTGCTTGGTTTCGCGATCATACGCCTGCCAACCGCCGCCAGAGAACTTTTGACCCATCATCATTTGTTCGTATGACATTTCTAGCATCGCGCCGTCGAGGACATACTTGTACACGGCGGTGGCTTTGCTTTCCATCCAATTGGTGTCGGTCGGACTCATTTTGAATTTCGTGGCGGCGTCCCAGTCGCCGACAAGATTGGCGCACTGCTTCATCTCTTCCGGCGGTCCCATAGGCGGCATTCCCTGAGGTTCTTCTTTTTTCTCACCCTGAGCCAGCACGCCGCACGCGGCGATACTGACGGAAAAGGCGACCAGGACAGATTTCCATTTCATGTTACGCAATTGATCCTCCTTGCGGCGTCGATCAGTGTGATCCCGCCAATTGTTGATTATGAAAGTCGGTTATTTGTTTTCAGGTTTGGGCAATATTCCGGCGTCGCACATGAGATGTTTTAAGAGCAGAATTTGCCCGTAGTGGCCTGCGAAATGCTCAAGGACATGGTAAGCAGTCCATTCGTACGAAATCTGTTTATCCCGCAGTTGATACAGGGCGCTCAACTGGGAGTCGCTCCATTTGGATAGCTCTTTATGGGTGACGGCACGCGCGTTGTCGAGCATGCGCCAGTAGTCTTCGAGTGTCTTTCCGGCAAGAGTCCCTGGGTGTCGGGCATCGGGGGCGAGGGGGAGTCCGTCGTCATCCCCGCCGATACCCGCGATCTCTTTAAAAATGTTGTCGGCTTCTGATTCGGGGATCTGGTTGGGGGCGATCCGTATCCACCAGATATCAACAATCGCCAGATGAGCCAGGAGCATTCCGATCGTATTGACGCCGGGGTTGGGTTGCCATTCGAGATGGCGGACCTCAAGCTCGGCGCAGTCTTTTTTCAGCAGGTCAAGCTGATCATCGAGTTGGGCGGCAAAAGAGGCCACTCTCGGATTGGTTTGTATATCGTACCCTGTCGGTACTGAGAGTTTTCGTTCAACGGCCATTTATACCTCGTGTGTGATTATAAGGCGTTATTGTATGCGCAAATGTAATGTACCGACGTGAGACCGCACAATACCCATTTTGCAAGATGTGATCTGCCCAGGACTCCGAATTTGATTCAGGGGGGGTGCCCTACCTCGTACTTTCACCGACACCCAACCCGGCACACCAACCGCCGCCAGTCGGGGCAAAAATAACACTTGACACGATATAGCCATATAGATACATTTAATCCAATATTAACACGACAATAGTTCTTACTTAACAGTGAGTTCATTTGAACAGCTCAGAGCACACACCTTGTTGTCTTAGACAACTTATATTGGCTCGCGCGCGCAGAGCCTCATGTACTGTGCGGTATTCGTAATGCACCATTGCACACCACTCGACAAACAAAACTGACAGGATGATAAACTCTCAAAACCCCAATTCACGGAGGGACTATGCTTAGAAGACTCTTGACCTGCTGTACAGGACTTGCGCTTCTGGCGCTGATCTGTACCGGACAGGCGCATGCGACCCAACACACGGTCGTCATGAGCGGTTCTGCCTTCACTCCAAACCCCGTCGACGTGGTCTATGGAGACACGGTCAAATGGATCAACCAGGATGCCTTCGCGCACACCACGACCAGATCGACTGGCCCAAAAACTTGGAATTCGGGACCGCTTGCCCCAACGCAGTCATTTTTTGACGTTTTTGTGGCCGTCGACGGCCCCGGTCCTTGGCCGTATGAGTGTACGATTCACTTGGGAATGACCGGCGTGGTTCGACTTAAGTTGGTTGACGGCGCCTGCTGTCTGCTAACCGGCTGTGTTCAGACGACAGCGCAAAACTGCGCCTCGCAAAACGGGTACTACATGGGTGACGGCACCAGCTGTGCCACGCAGAATATCTGCTTTGTCGACGGCGCTTGCTGTGTTCCGGCTACCGGCCAATGTTTTGTTACAAACATGCCGGCCGAGTGTTCAAATGTTAATGGTATCTTCACGCCAGGAGCGACCTGTGCGACGGTCAACTGCGGGCCGCCTCTCGGTGCTTGCTGTGTGCCGGGCGCTCTCTGCTCAGTTGTCCCGCAGTCTGCCTGTAACGGCATCTGGATGGGACCGAATACAACTTGCACACCCGATCCTTGTACAGGTAATACCGATACGCTCGGCGCCTGTTGTCTCCCTGATGGTAGTTGTGCATATATAAGCGCCGCGGATTGCGCGAGAGCCGGTGGCATCTATCGTGGCAATAATATCCCCTGCGGTCAGGCCGACTGCGGTAACATCGGTGATCCGACCGGCGCGTGCTGTATTCCTGCTACCGGACAGTGCGTGAATACCACTGTTCTAAAATGTGAACAAATTGGCGGTATTTATCAGGGTAACGGCGTTCCCTGCACACCCACTTTGTGTGGTGGCGGCATCATTCGAGGCGCTTGCTGTTTACCTAACGGCAATTGCGTTGTAGTATCTCAGGCCGACTGCCTGAGTCATGGCGGCGTTTACCAAGGTGACAATGTTCCTTGTGCCGGAGTCCTCTGTGGTGGCCCCAAAAAAGGCGCTTGTTGCATTCAGGGTGCGGCTGGTCCGACCTGTGTCGAAATGTACGCCGACGAATGTAAACTCTTGGGCGGAATATATTTTGGTGATGGAGTCCTTTGCGCAACTGTGAACTGCACGCCGCCTCGTGGCGCATGCTGTATCCCCGGAGCGGGATGTCAAATGCTAACAGCCGCAGGTTGTGCTAACGCCAACGGCATCTATCAGGGCGATAATGTGCCTTGTTCTCCGCTCATCTGCACTGGCGCTCAGACTGGCGCTTGCTGTCTGCCAAGCGGACAGTGCGTGATAGCCACCGCGGTAGATTGCATCAAACATGGTGGCATGTATATGGGCGATGGATCCCTCTGTGGCCCGAACGGATGTCCTCCGGCTCAGGAAGGCGCCTGCTGTATCCCGGGTGCGGGTTGCGTCATAACCACTCAGACCAAGTGCGTCGCGTCCGGCGGTCTCTATCTTGGCGACGGTAGCAATTGTCTGCCACCTACCCCGTGCGATCAGAAAGTCGGTGCTTGTTGCCTACCTAACGGAGTTTGTGTAACAATTTCTGCCATCCAGTGCGAACAAAAGCACGGGATCTACGGTGGCGACGGTTCCTCTTGCGTGGCCGGAACTCCATGCCCGACGAACGAAACCGGCGCCTGCTGTCTACCGGATGGAACCTGCATTCAGGCGACCCCGCTGATCTGTCAGAATAAGCACGGCATCTTCTATGGCCCCGGAACAAACTGCTCGATGCCGGGCATTTTCTGCCCGACGCCTGTGAATGGCGCCTGCTGTTTGAAGAATGGCGGATGCGTCCAGATTACTGCGGATAGTTGCAAACTCTTATTTGGCTCTTTCTATGGCGGCGCTGTGGGCTGTACGCCGACACTGTGCCCGCCCCCGAAAGAAGGCGCCTGCTGTCTGCCGGATGGAAGCTGTATCCAGACGATCAAGCTGAAATGCCGTCAGTTGCAGGGTATCTTCCAAGGCCCTGGAACGTCATGTGCTCTTATCCGTTGCAAGCCCCCGTCAAAGGGCGCGTGCTGTCTGCCGAATGGTGGTTGTGTCATCACGACCGTTCAAGAGTGCAAACTCGCGCACGGCGCATGGCAGGGGAACGGTACCTCGTGCATGCCGAATCCGTGCAAGCCGGTAAAAGGCGCGTGTTGTCTGCCTAATGGCGGTTGCATTGTTATGGATAAGATCGAATGCGAACTTCTCCATGGCATATACAAGGGAGATAATGTCCCATGTCTTGCCACTACTTGCGAACCAATCGGTCAGACTGGCGCTTGCTGTCTGCCGAACGGCGGCGGCTGTATCCAGACTACCGCGGCTGATTGCGCGGCTCTTGGCGGCACATTCCCAGGTGGGCCTCTTTGCGGTCCAGCCACTTGCCCGACGTCAGCTCCGATTGGGTGCTGTTGTCTGCCTGATGGGACCTGTATAATGACCACAGCCAATAAGTGCCATTTGGCTGGAGGCGTGTATGCCGGTAACGGTGTGCAGTGCTCCGGAGTTTTGAAAAACACCCCGTGCTGTATTGGGTCATCCGGTAACATCGACTGCGACCCAGACGGAGGAGTGGACATTTCAGATCTGTCGGCTCTTATCGACGGCCTCTATATTTCACTGAATGAGATATGTTGCGATCAGGCGGCTGACGTTGATAAAGACGGTAACATCGACATCAGCGATCTTAGCGCGCTGATCGACCGACTGTATATCAATTTCACGCCTTTGTTGATGTGCCCGTAAGCACGAACTGATATTTCAGTTTTCTAAAGAAAGCGGCCGTCCTGCAAATGCAGGGTGGCCGCTTTCAATTGTGCGGTTAGATGCCCTACAAAATCCTACTGACACGCCGGCAATGGCAGGTGCGCGGGGCACATGCCCTACTATGACTCAAATAAAAGTAGTGTCGGGTGAGGGCACCTGACACGCACTCGCAAATCTCTCCCCAGTAGGTCGAAATCCCTTGTGGTTTCGACATCTTTGTGGTCGGCGGCCGTCCCCGTCCGCCGACTCTTAACCCTAGACGTGGCGGGCGAGGACGACCGCCACGCACGGAATTCTCGACGGAAGCGAATGTCGGGTTTCTTGTCCCGCACGCTTCGCGTCGGGACTTCGGAACACCGACCTACGAAGACTAAAAAAAGTGTCGTGTGAGGACACCTGACACCACGAACGTTCTAAAACGAGGCCATCTCCTCTTTGTCCAGAGGAAGAATATCCTCGGCCCGGTCAGAATATTTGGCGGCGGTTCTCGTTAGTTTTCCTTTACTCGCCAACGGGGTCCGTGACTGGTGGCTCTTCAGTGTCAGGCCGTGCGGCTTTGAGGATTTAGCCGAAATTCCCTGCCGGCTATCTCCGTCTTGGCCGGCTTGGCCGGTAACCATTTTGTTCAGCTCGATCACAATCGACTGCATCTGCTGGGCCTGGGCCGCCAACTCCTCACTGGCCGAGCTTGACTCTTCAGCGTTCGCCGCAGTCTGTTGCGTTACTTGGTTTATCTGCATTATCGCCGAATTGATTTGGGCGACACCCTGCGTCTGCTCGTCGCTGGCCGCCGTCACTTCGCTCACCAGACTGCTGACCTTCTTTATTGAAGCGGTAATCTCACTCAGGATTCCCGTGAATTCTGCAGTCGCTCGGACGCCGTTGTCGGCGTTCTTCTTTGACCCTTCGATCAGTGCCGAAGTATTCTTGGCCGCTTCGGCAGAACGCATCGCCAGATTGCGGACTTCTTCGGCTACTACCGCAAACCCCTTACCCGCCTCACCGGCGCGGGCCGCTTCGACGGCGGCGTTCAACGCCAGCAAATTGGTCTGAAACGCAATCTCATCGATGACTTTGATGATCTTGGCCGTTTCGTCTGCAGATTTTTTAATTTCCTGAATAGCATTGACCATCCCGGACATCGCGTCCGCGCCTTTATCGGCGGCGGCGTTGGCACTGTCGGCAAGGATACTCGCCTGCTTAGCGTTGTCAGCGTTCTGTTTAGTCATGCTGGACATCTGCTCAAGCGAGGAAGAGGTTTCCTCAAGCGACGAGGCCTGCTCGGTGGCCCCTTCGGCCAGCGACTGGCTCGAACTCGCCACCTGTTCGGAAGCCGAACCGATCTGGTCCGCGCCCTGAGAAAGTGCGGCGACAATTTTGTTGACCGGACCGGTGACGCCGCGAATCAGGAGATACGCAAGGAGTACACCCATCGCGACTGCAATCGAGGCCAAAGTAATCAGAAGCCATCGAGCGCTGTGATAAGTCTCGACGGCCTCATCAGCCATCTTGTGAGCACGCTCACCTTGAGACGTTATAAGTGTCGCTGTGGCTTTGATCGTGTTTCTGAGAGGGATACGCAACTCATCGATAAGAAACTGACTGGCGTCGCGGCTGTCGGCCATACCGAGTTCTATGGCCTTGTTGAAAAGTGGGACCTGAATGTTGCGAGCCTCAATGATCGCATCGAGCTGTGCCTTCATTAGACTGTCACCCTCGGCCAGTTTGCCAAGGACGTTCAAGTCTTCCACCATTTTAGATCGGAACTCAACGATCTTCTTCTTTTCTTCCTCCTTGAAGTTATCATCATGACTGAGCGCAATATTGCGCGCCGCGATTGCTAGTTCGCGGAACTGGTCTACCAGATCGTTGGCTACTTCGATCTTTTTGTCTGTGACTTCAACAATCTCATTCGCGGCTTCGTACACCACCTTCATGCGGGTAATACTAAGCGTTGTTATCACCACCAGCAGTGTCAGCATGATGCCGAATCCTGCTGACAATTTCAAACCAAGTGACATGTTCTTCAACATACCTTAATTTCCTTTACTGTTATCCATCAAGTTGCTCATCGTTTATCCCACTGTCTCACGATGTCGTATCGTATCTACTATTGACACCATAACAGGTTATTAATTCGGCAACTGACGGACAATTGATAATGACTAACGAAGATTTGACTAATCCATGAATACAATATGTTCGATTCGTGAGCAGGGGGCCAATTTCGGGGGGAAGTTTCAGAATGAAACGATTGTGCGGGAATTCAATACGCGGCACATATTCCGTGCGGTCAGGTGCCCCTGACCTGACCGTTGGAGTAATTGCATCGTGTCGGGTGAGGACGACCGCCACGCACGAAGACTCGATGTAACCTTTGCCCCCTCATCCCCCCTTCGGGGACCTTCTCCCCGAGGGAGAAGGAGACGTATGCCAACTCCACGTTTGCGACTTCTTCCTCTCCTTGGGGAGAGGATGTCCCGAAGGGACAGGTGAGGGGGTGAGTGTCCTCAGGTGGCCCACGATTTATCGTGGGGTTCTGTTGCGTCGTAGATTAGGCAAGAACCCATCATAAATGATGGGCCACCAAGGCGAATATGGATTGTCCAAAGGGGAAAGAGACGCGGTGGGCGGTCCGGGCAGGCAAGCTCACCTGAAATTATGGCTGGCGACAATCGTCAGAGGTCCTATATTATGGCCTTCACGGACTAAAAATATGACGACAGTCACCGACTCCATACCTCAATCGCCCCAAAGCCGCAATCGCTTCTCACTTCGGATCATTGTTGCTCTCTGTTTGTTATTCGCGGTCGGAGTTGGGCTTCGCGTATTTGATTTGGAGGCCGACGCCCCCGCTTTCTTTGCTGACGGAAGCCAGGATTTCACCACCGACGGCGCCTATTTGACCCTGTTTGCCAAGAACGAGGCGCTCTTTGGCCAGTGGAGTCTGTTTGGATATGAACACTGGCACACTTTCAAAACTTCGCTTATTACCGGTCTTAGCTATGCGTTGTTTTCAGGATTCGGTATTTCTCTGACTATGGCGGCGCTGGTCGGGATCATTTTGAGTTTTCTTGGATTGGCGATGACTGTTTTATTTCTGAGAAAGTGGCTACCGGATAAAGCTATTCTCATCATCGCTGTTTTGCTCACGTTCAATTATGTCCTGATCCTGTTCGGTCGGTTTCCATTCTCTGAAAACGCACTCTTGATATTTTCCGCTCTTGTTGTCGGAATATTTCTCGTGTCTGACGCCACGCCTCGGGCAAGTCTCATGCTCGGAGTATTGATTGCGTCGGCCGCATTTTTCGGCAAGGCCTTTGGTCTGATATTGGCGGCGGGGCCAATCGGCTGGTGGTTAAGAGAAGCGACTGACCGTCGCTGGACCCTGATCGGCCTGTTGATCGGTTCTACTGTTGCGACACTTCTTGCTCTATCTCTTTTATTTCATGGGGATATCGAGTTAGTTTCATTTCTATGGACTCATGGTACACAGGGACACGGCTTCCCCCACGGCCTCGATTTGCCGCTTGGATTTTTCGAGAATCTGTTTTCGTTCGCGCGCACCGGACTTCACGAATACACGCCGTTTCTCTCACTTGGCTTCTACCTTGCGCTGGTCTGGACAATATTTTTCAGCGAACCCGATTCCCGCTTTCGCAAACCGGTAACATTCATGCTCTCATGGCTGGTTGGTTGGATCGTCATTCTGTCGATTTTCAACTATCGCCCATTGCGATATCAATTTCTCTTGATTATTCCGATGACCGTCGTGGCGGCAGTTTGGCTTTGTCGCGCCGGTGAGATGGCGCAGAGAAAAGCAAAGATACAATGGTGGCAGTTTGTTCTGCTGTTTGCCGTGAATTGGTATTTCCTCTATCATGCGGTCACGCCTTTCTCCATTACATCTTTGTCGCTGGGACAATACTATCGCTGGGTCTGGTATGTTCTTCCGATTGCGGCGGTCACCACTGGTCTTGAGCTCTTGTGGTTCATCCGCAAAAGGATTCGTATTTCGACTGTTGCGTTGCGAGTGATCGCGGTTGTCGTGATTGGCGGCTCTATTGTCAACGATGCCCGGCTGTATTACGACTGGTATGTTCAGCGAACCTACGGCATCCGTGACGCTAACAAAGATATGGCCGAGCTGATGGGTCCAAATGCGGTGGTGAGCGGCCAGATCGGCCCGGCGATCACCGGCGGAAATCAGGTAAAGAGCTTCCCGCTGTTCGTTAAAGTGCCGCTCAATGAAAGTGCGCCGCTCCTACGACAGTATCCTATCACCCATCTTGCCATACCCGCCTCTTTATGGCGTAGTTTGAAAAAAGACAATCCGGAACTCGAATCAATACCGGTTATCGCTCGTTTTTGGCTCCGTGACAACATCAATTATGTCGTTCCGGTTTATGACAAGTTTGGTAATCAGCAGGCGATGAATTATCAGCCCACCCTGTTTGAACAGGCGGCCCGACTCATGTCTAGTGGCGGGACGATTTCCCCCGATTCATTACTTCGAGAATTCTTGAAAACACACCCCGATAATCGTACTGCACTGGTGTACCTCTATCACTGGCTGGCGCATATCGGGAAAATCGACGAGTGCAGGCCGCTGGTCGAAAAATTGGTAGCCGATTATCCGACCGATTTTTCGGTTAATATTCTGGCCGCTATTTACTTTCGCGTGATGTCGGGACAATCCGGCGATCAAATACTGTTGCAACGAGCGGCGAAGTATCTGGATCGGGCTGTTCGGTACAATCCGGTAAACGAGGATGTGCTCCGCCAGATGTACATCAAGAGCACGCCGGACATGATGACGATTTAGCGTCTATCTCAGGCCTTGCCGCTGTTGCTTCTGGACAATCCTACTTTGTATAGCACGAACATCAAAATGACAAACGGAATCACCGCGAACCAGTCGGACTCGGCCAGCCCACCAAGGTAGCTGGAAAAGTCGATTTCTTTATCCCATTCGGCTCCCATAAGGCCTGCCAGCGCGACACCCATAATCGCCGCGCCCGCGATGAATCCAGACGACATGAGAACCCCCGGCGAGAACTCGGCCTCGGCCTCGGTTCCTTTGCGCTTTTTATCAACAAGAGCGCGTACCAGTCCGCCTGCCATAATCGGAGCGGAACTGGAAAGCGGCAGGTAGAGTCCGACGGCAAATGGCAGAGATGATACGCCAACCAATTCCATTACCAGCGCCAAAAAGATTCCGATCAGCACCAAACCCCACGGAAGTTTTTGCGTGAGAATGCCGTCGATGATTAGAGAAAACAGACGCGCTTTTGGCGAATCAAGTTTCGTAACCGGTTTACCATCGACTTCGGAAACTGTTCCGGCGATTCCCGGATCGACAAGATACGCGATTTGGTTTGATTCGTTGACCAGATACTTGCCGATGAGGACGCTTCCGACCGGCTCGCTGACATAATGCACGCGATAGCTTTTTCCGTCGGGGCCGGTTTGTGAAGAAGCGTCGGCGGGAAGGGTTGCTACATAGTCAGAGTGAACCGCCGGTACGACGGTCGTGTAGGCGTCGTTCAAAGCAATCACGATAAATCCGATCACTAACGCGCTGGTTATCACTCCGACCATGATGCTTAACTGCTGATACTTGGGGGTCGCCCCAACCAAAAATCCGGTCTTTAAGTCTTGACTGATTGTTCCGCCGTTCGAGGCGGCGATACAAACAATGGCCGCAGTTGATAGCGCCATCGCGCGGAAACCAACTCCTGTCCAGCCCGCCGCTAAGAACAGCAGGCAGGTGATCAAGAGAGTCGCGACTGTCATTCCGGAAATCGGATTGGATGATGATCCAAGCTCGCCGGTAATTCTACTCGATACGGTTACGAAGAAAAATCCGAATAGAACAATAAGCACAGCCGAGAGAGCGTTGATATTCAGAACTGGGGCCAGCCAAATCGCAAGAACGAGTCCGATTGAACCAAACACTACGACCGAAATCGGAAGGTCGCGGTCGGTGCGAAGTATTTTTTCGGTTGTTGTCTTCGCTTTTCGAGAGTCAATGAAAGTTTTGATGCCGCGCTGAAAGGCCGAAATGATAGTCGGAAACGATTTGATTAAACTGATAATTCCGCCGGTCGCGACGGCGCCTGCCCCGATGTATAGTACATACGCGTTGCGTACTTCATTTGGGCTCATGTCTTTGATCAGGGTCGAGGCCGGAAACATCGCTGTGGTTAGATTTTCGCCGAAAATCTTGATAGCCGGAATCAATATCAAATACGCGAGCAAACCGCCCGCCATCATATTGGCCGATACTTTAGCTCCGATGATATACCCAACGCCAAGCAATTCGGGAGTAACTTCGGCGGAGAATGATCCCCCTTTGAAAAAGGTAAAGATGCGTGTTGGGACTTCTTGCCAAAATTTGAATCCGGCATTGAATAGTTTGTAGATGGCGCCAATGCCAAATCCGAGAAAGACCGTCTTGGCGCTGGTCCCGCCCTGCTCGCCGACAATCAGTACATCGGCGCAGGCGGTGCCCTCGGGATAGGCCAGTTTGCCATGTTCTTTGACGATCAACCCCTGCCGCAATGGAATCATCATCAGCACGCCAAGAATGCCGCCCAACAGCGACATCCAGATGATCGGCACCAGTTGCATATCCATCCCCAACAGGAGGAACACCGGCACAGTAGTGGCGACCCCAAACGCTATTGACTCGCCCGCCGATCCGGTTGTCTGTACGATGTTGTTTTCCAAGATTGTGGCTCGCCCCAAGACCCTGAATAACGTAATTGAAAGTACCGCGATCGGAATCGAGGCCGACACGGTCATCCCGACTTTGAGCGCCAGATAAACCGATGACGCGGCAAAGACGATTCCGAGAATCGCGCCGATAAGCACGGCCCGGAATGTAAATTCTTTTGGGGAATCAAATGGTGAGATAAACGGTTTGTGTTCAGACTTGGACATCGTTCACATCCTCGATAGCTGGGGTTTGCGTGTCTTTGGAAGGATAACACAATACAAACGGGCGGACAATCGGAATGTGCGGGTGGTGTTGTGCTGTCAGTCTTGCGGGGTGTGTTTGTTTTCGAACTCACCGGAAACTGGGCAGGTTCGAAGACGGACCTGCCCAGTTTCTCGCCTCATTCTTAAGTCAAAGTAAGAAGGAGAGATTGCTTTGCCGCTTTTGGTGGCCCACGATTTATGGCCTGTTGAAAAAGTCCACTTTCGGGGAGTTACGACTGAAATGTCACCCCGACGAAGGTCGGGGGCCAGTCATAAATTATTGGAAGACAAGACTGGATTCCGGCCTCCGCCGGAATGACAATTGCAGAAAACCTCAATAAGGCCTTTTTCAACAGTCCCTTTATCGTGGGGTTATTCTGTGCGGTCAGATGCCTCACTTGACCGTCCGTCCAAAGAAAAGTGTCCGGCTACTGCCGGACACCACATTGGCATACACGGCAGTTGCCGAGTAGCTTACGACCCAAACATTCGCCTACGGCTGACAGCGCGTCAGCGGAGTCATCGTCAAATACAAATATTCGATCATCCTTGTCAGGTCCGAAATATCGATGATTCCATCGCAGTCAATGTCCCCAAATGGATAGATGTTGGGAGCGCGTACTGCCAGACTGACGTCAATGTACGGCACGGTGGTCGGAGCCGCTGGATTCAGAGCCGAGAACGAAATCTGACCGGTGTAGTTACCGATCCCCGTGCTGGTGGCATCTGATTTGATGACCACATTACAGGGTGTGCGAAATCCAACCGCACCGGTATCTTCAATGGCAATCCAGGGTTCGGTAGCTGATAATTGAAAAGTGATGGGAAGCCCGCTCGAAGTGAAATTTACCACAAAACTATCGGCTCCCGGGTACCCGGCGACAGCATCAAAGCTTAGTGAACTCATCGAAACCTTGAGTGTCTCGGGCGCAAACATGATATTGTAATATTGAATCACCGGCAAAAACAGGTCGCCGTTCTTTTCCACCGATGGTTTTAACAGTGATGTCCGGTTAACCAATGTTGGTACTATCGACCCAGTTCCCGGCGCGGTGCGCACATACATAAACGAAGCGAGTGAGTGCCTTCCGTGGAAATTAGTGTTTGGCATATCAAACGAAACTGCTTCGATACCACCGGTGTCAGCAGTATTCCAAATGCGCACATTGTCAAAATTCATGATGTTTTGATTGGCAATGTCCCATGTCATTTTTCGTAGGGTAAAATTGACTGTTCCCGGCCCTTGCTTCAAGTACGACAGAAACAGCCCCCGTGTGCCTGCTTCCAAATCTGTAATAATCGGCATTATGACGGTATCAAGGCCATCGGGGACAGAGAGCATTTGTGGAAAAAATACCGAATCCGTCGTAGAGGGCGCAAAACTGTACGTCTGCGCCTGCGTGCACTGGAGCGGGGTAAAAAAAGGCCCAAAAATATAGTCCACGAGCGCTACAACATCTCCGAGGGTAAGACCGGCGCGACCGTCCATGTCAGCGTCGGCTGGATTGGGCGGCGCTGGCACATCCCTGCCATTTGTTCCGACGTACACCATCAAATTGACCATATCGGCAATGTCCACATCCCCATCCCCATTGACATCGCCGCAAGCACTCTTTGCTGTTCCCCCGACAAAACTCATAAGAAATACAACGGTAATTGCAGTTGCTCTTCTCATAACTCCATATCCTTTCCGCGTTGGTCGGGCGACCATTTTCTATGAAAATATATTTCGAGTTGTATCGATCTTTCTATCGAACGGAATGACAGGGCAAAGGCCTTTATCTATGATTATGTTATTAATAATGCATGCGACAAAGAGTAATGCAAGAGAAAAGTAGCTACTTGGGGATGATTAGCGACTACGAAAAAACGAAAATTAGCCGAATTTGTTGGTGGAGGAAGAAGTATCAACTACGAAAAAATACCTGATAAGATCAAGATAGCCATAGACATCGTCAAAACGACACCGCCAATCACCAGCCACCCCCACACAGGAATGGTTTGCCAAAATGGCTTGGGAGCTTGTACAAGAGGCAGGGCAACGGACTTTTTATCGCGTTCCTTCAGGTAGATTTCCCAGTCGGCAATCAATTCTTCGAACGATACGTACCGATGGATGACCCGTTGCGCCAGTAGTTTGGACATTATCTGTATGATTGGCTCAGGCAGGTACATTTTCACATCGTCGAGCAGAAGTTTATCATTGGGATCAAACTGTGGTGTACGGCCTGTAATAAGTTGATGCAAGATAACCCCAAGTGAATAAATATCGCCCAGTTTTGATGCTTTAAACTCAGGCGGCGAATACCAGTTTTTCTTACCGGGAGCATCATAATGCGGCGTCAGACCAAAATCGCACACTTTGATTTCATCGCCGGCGGCAAAGAGTATATTGGATGGCCGTAAGTTCCCATGAACGATATTATTCTTATGGGCGCAATCCAGCCCAGAAGCCACCTGCAGAATAATGGCAATTGCTTTTTCCCACTCGTACTTGCGCACCATTCGCTCCGCCAGTGAACCGCCAGGGGCGTATTCGCTGATGATCACCGTGCTTTTCGCGTCGCCGCCGGAACCGATGATATTCACGATGTTCTTGTTCTTGAGCGTCGAAAGAATCTTTGCTTCCTTTCGGCCCACCTCGGCCTTGTCGTATCGTTTGATCACATAGAGCCGTTTGTTCACTTTGTTTTCTACCAAAACAGTTGAACTGTGCGGTGTCTCTTTAATGGTGTCTAAATACCGGCATTTTCCAATGAAGGACTCGGAACCATGATTCGTAAGTTCTTCGGAATTTCGCGCCCCCTGACCTCCACCAAGAGCGTCCATGAGCGCGTTTTTCAATTCGACCGCTGTCTGGTATCTGTCCTTTGCTTCCGGCGCCAGACATTTTTGGATGATTTCATCAAACTGAGGCGAAATAGTGGCGTCGATTTCACTGGGTAGTTTGAAATGTCCCAGAGGTTTTTTACCCATGAGAATTTCGTAGATGATCACGCCGACCGCGTAGATGTCCGTTGATTGGTCAACATTGGTTGAGCTGATTTTTTGCTCGGGCGACATATACGCCAGCGTCCCCATAACAATATCAGAACCAGTTAGCTCGGCATCGGGAGCGCCTATAATCTGCGCGATGCCGAAATCTGCCACGCGTGGATTTCCCTGACGATCGATAAGGATATTAGCCGGTTTGATATCGCGATGGATGACGCCGTTTTTGTGGGCGTAATCCAGCGCTTTACAAACCTGCGCGATCATCTCGAGCTTGACCGTGGTCGCGACGCGAGAGGAATCGATCACTTCTCGCATCGAGGTGCCGTCGATAAACTCCATGACAAAGTAATACCGGCCACCGGCCACGCCGCGGTCGATGACATGAACAATATTCGGATGGTTGAGACGGGCAATCACCATAGATTCACGCTCAAATCGACGCACGATATCCGGATTGGAGGTCAGTTGTGCCGAGAGAATCTTGATAGCGACATCGCGCCCCAATGATTCCTGATACCCTTTGTAAATTTCGGCAATACCACCCTGCCCGATCTTGGCGGTGATCACATATTCGCCGATCCGGGCATGTTTTTTCTCCGACTCGTTTTCTACCGATGTGGCCATTTACACGACGCTCCTATAACAAATGCGGGGATAGCACATTACGCGCTATCCCCGATTATATCGGCAAAAGAGGGGGTTTGGTTTATTTCAGTAAAATCATCTTTCTGGTCGAAGAGCCGCCGTCATGGGTGAGCCGGTAGAAGTAGATACCGCTCGTGAGGTTATCAGCCGAGAACATAACCTGATGATTCCCTGCCGAGTACGCGCCCTCGGCGAGCACTTTCACTGATTGTCCAAGGAGATTGAATACTTCGAGCCGAACCTTTCCGGCTTTCGGCAAATCAAATCCGATCGAGGTGCTCGGGTTAAACGGATTGGGATAATTCTGCCCCAGCATATAGTCTGCAGGAAGAGCTGTCAGGTTGGTCTCGTTGATATCAGTGGGGACTAAAACCGCCACGCCACCCTGTAAAAAACTCGGGAGATAGATGCCGGATCCGGTATTATCGGCAAACTCAGCTCGAAATGTCAAGCGAACAGTGTCGGTCTGAGTGGCTACCAAGATTGAGTCAATATTGATTGAATCAACAGTTGTAAATTGCGGCGTCGCGGAAGGCACTACCCGGAAATGCAGATACGCCATCACCCCTGATGGTGCGATAATAGTGTCCAGCGGGGTTTTATAGGTGGGGACATATACGATCCGGATTTGCTTGTTGGCGATATCATTGTTGTAATAACCTGTAATGCCGGCGGGCTTGAACGTCGGGTCAAACGAAACGGAATCGAGAGTCAGCACAGTTGGATTGTATTTGATAGGCAATAACGCGCCGGTAATTTTGATATTGTTTCCGGTCAGGCGCACCGCAAGTGTTACCGCCTCGCCCGGCCTGGCCGTGGCTGAGTCAATGGAGACCACGCCTGTATAGGCGTGAGCTCTGGAACCGGCAAGTATCATACTCGCCATTACCAGCATCGCGAGAACCGTGAGCATTCGTTTCATTGATTTACCCTTTCCTCTTATTGCCGAGTCTTGTCTTTTCCTCTAAGCGTGGGGTCGAGCTACGACCACCGTCATAACCCTCTTGTGCAAACGTTGTGCCGGACATTCGAGAACCAGTTGTCTTCGTGGCGGGTCCGCAGGAAGTCGGCTAATCGGTCTATAGGGTTTCAGTTACACGGTCTGTGCAGTCGGTGACCAGCGAGTAATTCAGGCGCGTTTGCGCGGCGGTACCTGCATTCGATTGCCAACCAAACGCTGATAAGAGCAAAGCCTGTCATGGCTACGCTGTCAAGAAGTGAGCGGCTACAGAGCGTGTGCGAATTGTGCGTGGTGTACGTCCTCGTGCACCACGAATTTCCAGAAGGAGCTGGCCAAGCGGGGACGTACGCAAGCCACAAACTTATGCTACGCAGACGTCCTCGTCCGCGCTGTAAATACGGACAGTATCAGTTCGTCTTGATATTCACAAACATGGTTTTGCCATCGCGCCAGACAAAGAACACCACCTCGGCCGGTTTTTGAGTTTCCACACTCTGCATCGCACCACGGGCATCGTCAACTTTAGTGACAACTGTCGAGCCGATCTTCTGGACAATATCTCCCAATCGCAGACCACCGACCATCGCCAGCCCGCCTGATTTCAAACTTGAAACCACGACTCCGGTGAGTGTCGTATCGGTGATATTGTTGGCGATATAATCCGACAGCACCATATCCCTGACTTTAAACTCAAGTTGCTTGTTTTCGTATTCGGGCGCGTCGGCCGCCGCCATCGGCGCAAGCCCGATTGTCGCCGCCAGTGTCAATTGTTCGGGAGTATCGTGTTCGCCCGGCCGATAGACGCCGAACTGCACGTTTGTCCCCGGAGCAAGCTCTGAGATCATTCGTTGAAAAATCGACACTCGCTCTTCCTTGTCCACCGGCACAGGGACACCGTTCACAGCGTAAATCACATCGCCGATTTTCAAACCGGCATTCGAGGCAGGCGAACTTCTCATGACTTCATTGACGATAATACCATGCGAGACGGGTATCTTCAGATAATCGGCGATCTCGTGCGTCAGTGCTTGAAGACTGATTCCCAGCCAAGACCGGCTGATTTTTCCGCGTAGCGGCGGGTTGGCGACAAGGCGGGCAATGCGATCTCCGGTTATGACTCCCATGAGCGGGAAATCGGCGCTTCCCAAATCTTGTAGCATCCCGCCGGCATCGCTGGAGGCCGCCGATGGGTCGGGGAGCGAACCCACAACGCCGACCGGGTTGTAAGATCGATCGAACAAAACCGAGGTCGACTGAGCCGGGCCAAGCCCCATCGTCAATGTGAATTTTTCAGGCGACTCGATTTGCGCCGCGATCATTCCGACATCCGCCGCAAGTGGCGGGTTAGCAAACTCGGGGAGGAGCATATACAGTCCGAGCCACGAGCCGACAACAAACTGAGGCTTTGCGGCAAATCGCACGGGCGTAAACTTGGCGCCGTCAGCCGCCTTAAGCTTTCCAAACCCGATATGCGTAAAACGATCAACTCCGAGAAATTCCCCGGTGTATTCCTTCCCGTCAAACGTGCGAGCGGTCAGCCGGGTCGGCCGTATTTTCATAGTCATGCCGGACATCGACATCCCCGATTCGTCGGACAATCCCTCACCGTTGAAAATGACAAGCCCGCTGTCGTTGACGATCGTGCCGAGAAGGCGGAGTTTTTGTTCCTCCGTTTGTGTTCCGAAAGACAATTCAACGCGAATATCCACAATCACGCTGAAGGCGCGCACCTGTTTTTCTATTCGTGTAAACTCAAAGGCCGGTGGATCCACCGCGTATGATGCCGTCGAAAATGTCAGAGCGGCGATTATCGCCGTCAGAAGCGTAGTCCTGCGTATCATCTTACTGTTCCTCTCCGGTTCGGATGACCTCTATCACGCCGAAACGCTCGGCAGTGCCTCGCCGATACGAAACCAGCAATTTGTTTTGAACCCTTGCCGCCATTTGATTGTACCGTTCGGTCACCTCGGCCAGCGTCGCAACCAGCGCGTTGTCGATGTGCGTAATTACATCACCGCGCCGGAGACCGGCGTTGTCGGCCGGTCCACCATCACGAACTCCGGAGACAAAGATTCCTGCGGTATCCTTCAACTGATACTCAGTCTGCATATTTCGTGTAATTGATCGCGCGGTAAATCCCCAATCCGCAACTTCGGAATCTTCGCCCTGCAAATCACCAAGTGGCCGAGTGGTCAGGGCGATCTCGCGCTTTTCATCCCCTCTATTGACCACCAGATTAAGAATCGAGCCGGGCGGATACATCGCCACCCGCTTGTAAAACGAGGGCAACTCTTCGACATATCTTCCCGACACCGGAGAACCGTCGATACTCTGAATCAGATCTCCCGCTTGTAGTCCCGCCAGTTCACCCGGAGAACCCGGATCAACCGATGCGACCAGCACCCCGACATTTGGCTCGGAACCGAAATACCCTTCGAGTTCCTGAAGCGCCTGGCAGTAGACACCACTCCACGACCGGGTAACCTTGCCGTTGGCCAGAATCGATTTAGTAACTTCTTTCACGATATTGATGGGAATTGAAAATCCTATGTTGTTTGCGAACATTGTGGCTCGCGAGTTGATGCCGATTACTTTCCCCTCGAGATTGACAAGTGGCCCTCCGGAATTACCCGGGTTGATTGCGGCGTCTGTCTGTATCCACAAATTGTAATTGCCGGTCGGCTCGCCCGAAGGTAACCGGACCTCGGTGCCAAAGTACCGATCTTTGGTCGAAATAACTCCGGCCGATACCGTACGCGCTAAAGCCAGCGGCGAACCCATCGCCAGCACATACTGACCGACCTGAATCGAATCTGAGTTCCCGAATTCGGCTACCGGTATTTTCTTTCCTTTGTACTTGTCGAGCTGGAGTTTGATCACCGCCACATCAGTTGGCGGGTCTCCGCCTATATATGTCGCGGGAACTTCTTCACGGTCATTGAGTGTGCAAATAATCCGGACTGCTTTTCCGGCAACGTGATAATTTGTCACGACATATCCGTCCGCGTGAAAAATAATGCCCGACCCGATCACCGCCTGCTTTTTCAGTTCGCCGGTATTGTAATCTTTCACCACCGGTTGAATGTGAACCAAAGCCGGAAGAACTTTGTCCCGGGCGCGGTACACCTGATCCTGAAATGAGTCCGCGGACTTGGCGGTTTCGCCGTACACCGACGCGATAGCCAAAAGTCCGATAGCCGCGAATGCGAAATATCTCATCAATTCTCCTCTGTTCTTCTCAATTTCCATATAACCGTAACATACAGCTCGGCCAGTATAACCCGAACCAACTCGCTACGGCAACAAGATGTTTAGTCCAATTGCCTTGTACTCAATATGGCCAAATACGCACAAAAAAAGGCCGCCCCGAAAGGGCGGCCTTTTTTCATATACTCAAACTATTTCCACTTCAATTTGACTTTCCCCATGCCGACTTCGATTCTGATCACCAGCCGATCTTGGGCTGAATCAAACTCCGGCGATTGCCAAACCCCGTCGTCAACTTCATTAAGGTCACTTTTGCGAAATTTCACCGATGAAAACCAATCATCGTCATCTGTTTCTATCCGCACCGGAATATTTTTAGGCAGTGTAATTTCAGCCGAAGCGACACCAGCGCTCAGCTCAATCTCCGTTTCGCCATGATACTCGCCGCTAAAATCAAGGTGGGAGGATGACGCTCCCATTTCGCATTTTATCCGATCCACGTTGGCGTTGCCAAGCTGGTAGAGTCTGGTGGATGACGCTCCAGCTTGAATCTTCATGAACTTCATCCGTTGCGGGTTCGGCTTAGAGAAAGAAATCGTCCCCGTTGAGGCACCTATTTCAATGTCAAGTAGTGACAAGGGAACCCCTCCCAACTCGATGTCGCCATTGCAGGCGCCCATTTCGAGATGAAGTTCCGTTGGCATTTTGTCGGAAAGAGTTAGGTCTAGTTGGTTGTCGTCGCTGTCGATATGATGGCCGTGATAATTTGTTTCGATTTTTAGTCTACCCGACTCACCTCGCACGCGATAATACACATCGAGCTCGACTTTGTCCGGATCGTACTCGGCGTCGATTTTGATTGCCTCGCTGATCGAACCCGGCACGATATTGAGTCGACCGGCCGAAAAATTACAAGTAATGTCGAGTTTCTTTGCCCCCTCTGCCGGCACCGCGCGCGAATCTATTTTCAACTCACCGGCTGACGCCGAAAGCGCCAATAAAGCCAGTGTGAATGCCCATAAGTACTTGTGAATCGTTTTCAATTCTCATCCTCCTGCTGATAGAGATACTTTTTGGTATCTATACTGTAAAAGTTGGGGGAAAGTTGCGACGAAATTGAGATGAAACTACAATCAGCGAGGCGGGTCTGGCGGTGGTGGGTCAGGTGTCGCCGACTGCCCAGGGACCTCGAAAGGTGTTGTACGTCTTATGGGCGGAGGAGCTGGCGCAGGAACAGCCGCCTGCTCGGCGGCCAGTCGGTCGCGCAGACTGATGTGTGATCGATAACCAAAACGAGTGAGCACCGCCGCGCCGATACCCGTACAAATCGGAAAACACGAAATAAGAATCGAAATCACCAGCGCCGCCACGCCAAATCCAAATGACACTTTCGACGAAGATCCCATAAGTAGCGCCACCAGCGTCCACATCGCCATGACCAGCGCCAGCCCTAAGGCCGCTTCAAAGAGCGGTGTCCTAGCTCCGCCGCCTATCACTCTAAGAACTCGCGATCCTATCAAACGGCTGAAAGTCACAACCCCAAGCGTAAGAGCAAAAAAATACGCGAACGGGACGAACGGGATAACCAAAACACCGACAAGCGTGATTGCCAACAGTACTACCAGCACCGGCAAGCCAAACACAAACAGCAGGCCAACTCCCGCGGATTTGACAGGATATGTATTCACACAATTGCTGAAATTGTTAAGTTGTTTAGGCATGAGCGTGACATACAGAAAAGCGGACAAAAGGAAAAACAACGAGAGTCCAAACACGACCCAGAGACCGGCGGTTTCGAACGAATCTTTAAGCCCTTCGGGGAATTCCAGTTCGTCGGTGATATTCTGCGTACCGAGGAGAATCCCTCCCCGCCGCACAGTTATTTCGGGCGACCGAATATCTCCATCAACCCGACCTGACTCGGCGATGATTACCGGTCCATTGACAGATTGAACCGACCCCTTCACCCATCCGCGAATCGTAACCCGACCGAACGCTGAGATATTTCCATCGACATACTCGTCGGACCCCACCACAACGGTTCGTTCAAATGGTTTGAGCCGGAGTCCTTCGGTGCATCGTATCTCAATAGGGAGATCGCTCGACTCACGCGGTTCGCGCTCCCCCGTACGATTCTGTCCATCCGGAAGAGGTGATTTGGATTTTTCAAAGACCGCCTGATTGAAATCGTATTGCCAGACCTGTCCCGAACTGTCGGTTCCGGTGACACCTTCAACGGTAAGCCGGATGTCGCGGAAAGCGATATCGTTATCGCGGCTGGAATCGGGCGCAGTTGTCTGGGCAGAAAGGCACGGCTCAAAGGCCGCGATAGCGACCAGTGAAAACAGCAGAATGAGTTGGACGAATCTCGTCCTGTACATACACCTTCCTATGTGCCCGGGCGCAGAATCAGAACTGCGCCACAGTAACGTCGCCGGACATTGATGACAGAGCAATCCTGACTCCGCCTTCGCCGAATACACCTTCAAGCCGCGTTGACGACATCGATTTGATCGCCACCGGCATTTCGGTTTTGATCTCGCCGGTACGGGAGTTCATTTTGAGCCGCCCAGAGGCCGTTTCCGGCACCGACAAACGAATATCTCCCGATTCGGTCGTCACCAAATAGTCTCGCGTACTTTCAAGCGTCGTGCGAATATCGATGTTTCCGGTAGTAGTTGTCAAATCAAGAGCGCCGCGCTCTTGAGAGATGGTAATCGCGGCGGCTGATGATTTAATCTTGATATCACCTTCGACAAAATCCAAACCAATCGTTCCAAGCATCTGTCGAATCACTATTGGACCGATCAACAGATCACCGGTAAGCCGCCCTGACCCGTTGTCGATTGCCACTGACCCTTCGATGCTGGTCAACGATATATCCGAAGCTGAAGTATTGATTGTCAAATTATTGCGAAGCTGTTCGGCGGAAATCGCGCCTCGTGAGGAGGTAAGGAAAATCTGAATTCCAGCTGGAATACCGATTGTCCAGTCAATCTGCCCAAACGCGGGGTCGCTACTTTTTCCAAACGCCTTTTTCCAAAACGACGGAACTTTTTCAAGTGTGCGAAGGTATCGCGTGCTCACCACGAGCCGCCCCTTCTGCTTTTCAACTTGAATCTGAATATGATCGGCGAGATCAAAAGCATCTTCGGCCGTAAGAGCGTCGAGACGCTTCACCGCCGAGATGATAATCTGATCAGAGTCGGCCGGAACAATCCGGCAATCGCCGCTTATCCATGTCAGGTCTAAAATCGAAACGCCGGCGGTGTCGGTTCGTCGCTCGAACGGTATCCGGAAGTCTTTTGCTGAGACCGCCTCGCCAAAGCAGGCAATCACCAACATCGCGAAAAAACACCGAACCGATTTGAGTACCATAGATTTCACAATGAGCGCCTTACAGGTTCTTGAGTTTCTTTTTCAGCAGTTCCCGGGCACGGAATATCCGCGCCTTGACCGTTCCAACAGGGACACCTAATAAGTCGGCTATTTCCTCATAAGATTTATCGTCTTTATGGCGCAATACAATAACCTCTTGGTAGGTCGAAGGCAGTGAATTTATGGCATCGTCTATGCTTATCGACTGTTCCTTACGTTCCAAATCGCGTTCAGGGTGAAACGAATAGTCCGGAACCTCGAATTCGACCTCCCCGTCCTCGGTGGCGGTTGGCCGATCCAGCGAAAGGGCGTTTATCCGTCGCTTGCGCAAATGATCGATTGAGGCGTTGGCGGCGATACGGTACAGCCAGGTCGAGAAACGGTACTCCGACCGATATGATCCCAACGAGGCAAACGCCTTCATAAATGTCTCCTGAACCAAGTCCAACGCCACCTCGTCGTCTTTCACCATCCGCTTGACAATATGAAAGATCGACGAGCGATGCTTGTGCATCAACCAGGCATACGCCTTCTGATTCCCCTCAAGGGCTTGGGCGATCTGGGCGTTTTCCTCTTCGTGCACCCTTCGTCTTCCTTTACAATACGACTGGTCGTCGGGGTCGGTTTCAATCGAAACCGGAATATAACAATCCCTTGCCGCTTAACACTATCCCAATTTGCGGTACTGATACCGGGGAATAGCCCCTGTTTTATCGCGATTAACACCAAGCCAGCAGTCAATGTTTCACTTTGTTTCACGGTCTCGGCTCGCTCCCCTGATAAAAAATAATACAGATACCACTATCGCCATGATTTTTGTCCAATTCTACTTCAGCCGAAGCCCAAGAATGCCGTTATCAACTAACGATAGGTGGAGAGACAGATGTTTTACGATTATCCGGAATACTACGATTTGGCATTCTCGTTTCGCAATTACGAGGCCGAGGCCCGTTTCCTTAAACGGTGTATCGACACCCATTCGCGGCTGCCTGTAAGGTCGGTTCTGGAACTCGGATGCGGAACTGCTCCCCACGCTGGCGAGCTGGTCAACTGCGGATATCAATATGTCGGCCTCGATTTAAACCGTAATATGCTCGATTACGCCGCCAACAAATGGCGCGATTTGGGGCCGGCGGTTTCACTCGTCGAAGGCGATATGAACAAATTTTCACTTGATAGCCCGGTCGACTTTGCTTTTGTGATGGTTGGCTCACTCTACGCTCGCGGACCGGAAGAACTCAACCGCCATTTCGATGCCCTTGCCAACGCGCTCAACCCCGGCGCACTGTATTTTTTGGATTGGTGCGTGCAATTTACAAACCCGATGACGCGACAAATGCACAACACCGTCGTCTCCGAACATCGGGGCATCACAATCGAATCAACATTCACCACCTCGCTTGTTGACTCCGCTCGACAGATGTATGAAGAGGTTTGGCAGGTCAATATCGATGATCACGGTCGTCACCGAACTATCGAAATGATCGAGCGCAACCGCGCCATTTTCCCGCAGGAATTTCTTCTGTTTGTCAACAGCCGCAAAGACTTCGAGTTTGTCGGTTGGTGGCACGATTGGGACCTGAGCAAACCTATCGGCGATGGCCAGGTTGAGGTGACTCGTCCGATGGTCCTCCTGCGGCGACGATAGTTCAGCAATTCCGGCTTATTCTAACGTATAACATCTACAACCGCAGGGCAGACGCCTATCCGGTACTTGACATAAACCGGAAGACTCCCTATGATATGCGCCGCCTAACATATGAGGATCTATCATGACTCGTGTACATTATAAATTATTTGCACTTGCCGTCGCCCTGATTGCCCAGCTCGCAACTGCCGAGCCACAGGTCAGAAAGCAGACCACCAGCTATCCCTCGAACAAAATTAAGGAGCAGTGGACCGAAATCGCCGATTCGACCGGAACCTACAAAATCCACGGCCTCTTCTACTCCTACTATGAAAGTGGTCGTAAGCAACTGATTGGTCAGTATGTCTCTGGCGTCAAAAACGGCAAGTGGACCACGATGCACGAAAATGGCCGGCTCAAAGACTCTCTCCGGTGGATCAAGGGCGAAAAACAGGGCGCCTATGCCGCCTACCATGAAAATGGCCAACTGGAAACCAAAGGAACATACCGAAACGACAAACCGGACAGCTACTGGTTTACATTTTATTCCGATGGTTCACGTTTGCGGGCATGGAGTTACAAGAACGGGTTGGAGCAGGGATATGATATCCATTACTATCCGAACGGGAAGGTTCAACGCGAAGGAAATTACCTTGAGGGCATGAAAACCGGTCGATGGAAAATGTATTTTGAAAGTGGCAAGGAACAAAAGCAGGCGATTTATAGAAATAGTCAGGAAGACGGCTGGTTTATGACCTGGACTGAACAGGGCATTCCACTGATCGAAGGATGGATGGCCGGTGATAACAAAAGAGACAGTATCTGGAAATATTTCGACATCTCCGGTAAAGTCGCGCGCCAGGAACTCTATCGCGATGGCGTGTTAGTAAGCGACAAGAAATAATTCTTCCCTGCGTCGGCTTCGCCCAAACGCAATAAAGAAAGCCATCTTCAATGTTTGAAGATGGCTTTCTTTTCTAACAGAAACTTTTTGAAATGCTTCTCAACCCGCCTGCTGTTTGGCGACACCTTTGAGTTTATCGTTGGCGAAAATTGCAATCTCAACGCGGCGGTTGGACTGTTTTCCCTCAGGCGAGGCGTTTTCGGCCACCGGTTGAGTCTCGCCGTATCCCATGATAGTGAAACGGGTCGGGTCGACCTGATTTGACGCCATGAAATTGGAAACCGACTGAGCACGCAGACGCGATAGATCAAGGTTGTGCTCTTCGGAACCGTCGGCATCGGTGTGTCCCTCGACCACAATTTTGGTGTCAGGATATTTGTTTAGGATTACAGCCAATTCCGTGAGATTTGATTTAGCCGCGCCGCGAAGCTCCGCTTTGTTGACGTCAAAAAGTATCCCAGAATTGAACGTGATTTTGATACCTTCGCCTACACGTTCGACCTTAGCGCCTTCGAGATCGCGCTTCATCTCTTCGGCCTGCTTGTCCATGTAATTTCCGATAACTGCTCCGGCCGCGCCACCGATCGCCGCGCCCAGAATGGCGCCGACAGCCGTGTTACCTGCCTGTTTGCCGATAATGCCTCCGATGACCGCTCCGGCTGCGCCGCCGATAATCGCGCCTTTGTCTCGCTTCTTCATTGAAGCGCAACCAATGCCACCGACTGTCAGGGCCGCTATCAGGCCAGCGATGATTATTCGTTTCATGATTGTCCTCCTTGTTTACAATTTGCTGTTAATCAAGTAAGTATCGGCGCGAAACAGTGTCAACTTTATTTTCGCGCGACTTGACTGGTATAATTGATCTAAATAGATTTATCGGGTCGACTATTAGTAGATTGTGAAGACTTGAAACAGCTTGAGTAAAGGCAGGGAGAATCGTCATGGATTATCTGGTAGTTTGGTGCAATCTGAAAGATTCGCACAAAGATCTGGAATTCAGTCAGGCCATTGACGGGTATCTGGGATATTTGAAAGAGCAGGGTAAGATCGCATCGTATCAGGTGATGCGACGCAAGTTCGGATTCGGCCCGGAAGAGTTGGGCGAATTTCAGATTATCATTTCGGCAAGCGATTTGGCGCAACTCGACAGCGCTTTCAAACTGGTGGCTACCCGATCCGGTGAAATCGAGCAACGCCACGCCAAAGTGTATTCAATCGTGAAAGACGTTCGGTCGGGCTTGTTCCGCGATTTCCCCGATCCGGAACGTGCGGGATAAGAGCCGCTCGGCATCGCAATAACCACACGATTTCTTTTTCGACACTCCACTCACTGCGGGCAAGGTGAAAGTGGCGTGAACGATATATACAGCCGATCAACAAGTCGCGTTAGATCGGCAATGTCGATCTGCGTCTGACTATCCATATTGGCCGCGTGACTGCAACAAAGCGGTTTTTGGGAAATGTATAGATAATCGATCATAGTAGTAACATCGCTTATATCGACATCTCCATTCGGGTCGCAGTCGATATTTCCGGTGAACTGCTCACAGCAGGTGCGGCAATATCCCGGAGTAAATTCGTAATGCACAAGCTCCTGATTGTTGGCGAGTCGGCCGCTCCAGATAATTTTAAGCGGGACAAGCGCTCCTGAATCGATAACCGTGAAAAGGCCGAACTGGTTGACTCCCCCAAAAGCGCCGTGACTGTACGGTCCACCTTTTACCGAGGATGTTCGGTCAAGCGGGGCGGCATGAAAAACCGGAAAACAGGAGCCCCCGCCGGTGGCATAATCGGAATTCGTGCCGTCGTCGACAGCCACCATGTGCGCGTCGCCGGAAATCTGACAGAGATTGTAAATCTGATTATCGCGAATATAATTGGCAATCTCTCGCCGTTCGTTGGTGTAGAGATACCAGCCATCGTCGCCGGTAACGCCGATCCACGGCAAAGTATTTACCCAAACAATGAGCGCCGCGCTGTCGCGACCGCGAATTAATTGATCTTTAAGCCACGCTTTCTGAGACACGCCGAGCATAGTCTTTTGTGAATTGTCTGCCGCTGTCCACGAAGATCGGGCCGAGCGGGAGTCGCAGACCAAGAACCGTACCCGTCCGATATCGAACCGCTGATAAATCGACACATCGCCGCTACCTGCTTCAAGAGGGTAGTGTGGCACATATTCCTGATAGGTCAGTCGGGCCGCAAGGCGACCAGGGGCAGTCGAGTCCGAATTGTTTGGGCCGAAGTCGTGATCATCCCACATGTAAGCGATCGGGATATTTCGATAGAGTTGAGATTGAGCCGGCGAATTCAAAACTGTTTCAAATGTTTGCCGGAAGACGTTCCTGTCATTGACAGCGATATTATCGTAATCAAGATCACCCATGTGGAAAAAGAACAGCGGATCAAGTTGGCGGATAGTATTGAATGTCGAGGCATTCGAACCGGTCCAGGCGCATGAGCCAAGGGCAAAAGTAAACGACGCAGAACCTGCCGGGAAAGTCCTGAATTTGCCTGTCATTGTCAGATCGAGCACGCCATCGACTTCGAGCGCGTAGTAGTATTGGATATTCGGAGTGAGACCGCCGATACTCAACGAGACAACGCGATTATTTTCGGTGGTAATCGCAGTATCGGGCAAGGAATACTGAAGGGAACTCATGTTTGACTGATCACTTATTGCCAGCCGGACAATAGCGCTTTCGGTATCGACTTTTCCATTTACTCGGGCCGAGGTTGGCGTAATTCCTCCCGACCAAAGAAAACGGACAGCCGCGCCTGATGAACTGATGAAAATAAATGCCGCAATGATAAGCGCCGGAATAATTGTCAAACGTCGTAGTCTCATTGTATTTCGCCGTTGACCGCCGCTGACACTACACGGACGAGCACACCCGGTGTGCGCCAACCGGCCACATTTTTACCGTTCACATAAACTGTGGGCGACATGTTCACGCTCATCTGAATCGCCAAAGACAAATTTGCCCGTAGAGTGGCATCAACTTCGGCTGATCCGGCCACGCGAAGAATATCTTGCGGATTCAATCCGACCAACGCCCCGAGGTTTTCGATTGTAACACTCTCAAGTTTACTTTGACTGCGAACTATCCAATCATGCGCCCTCCAATAACTGCTGTCGCCGCCCAAATTCCCGACTGCTATTGCCCAGCGTGAGACCGCGCACGCCCGCGGATTGATTTGTTGTTTCACCAGTTCGTTGCAGTTGGCATCGAGCGGGAAATCGCGGAAAACGTAACGCACACCCGGATATGTCTTTCGGATTACGTCGAACATGGCGTGAGCAGAGGCATGGAAAGCGCAGGTAAAATCGCCGTACACCAGTATTGTCGTGGTTGCGTCCTTGGGGCCCCGACTTTGTTCGTCAGGTCGCAATGGGATCGGAACCGCTGGAGTGGCCAGCCACTGGCGAAACTGAATATCCAGCGCCAGATCGGGGCGGTCGTTTCGTCGGGGCTGTTGCTTGGCCACCTCGGCGGCTCGCTCGATAGCCGCGGGGAGTACTCCCGCCGACTGCCAGCCCTCGACTTTGTAGCCATTGACAAAAACCATCGGCGTGAAAGTCAATCCAAAGGCCATACCCTCTTCGATATCCGCGCGCACCAAACTATCGACCTCAAAACTGTTGAAGGTTTGATCGAAATCATTGACATCCACCCCAAGCTGATTGAGTCGCAAGCGTAAATCTGATTGCGAATATTGACCACCACGCTCTACCAACCAGTGATGCATTCCCCAGAACGCTTTTTCCCCTCCCACGAGACCGGCCGCCTCGGCCACTTTTGAGGCCTGGCAGGCCCCAGGATGCATGCTCTTGCCAAGTATATATCGATTGCAATCGGCATCGAACGGCCACTGCTTTACTGAAAAAGCGATATCCAATCTGCGTGCCATGAGCTGTGCGATGGCCGCTTCGACTTCCCGACAGAGTTGACATTGATAATCGTGAAAAACGACAATGCGAACCGCGGCGTTCGGATTCCCTTCCCAGTAACGTCCACCAAAACGGGTCGGTGTTTGCAATGGTTTCGTTGGTTCCTTCGTCTGTTCTGTCGCTGGGGGGGTAAATGTGGCGACCGGTTTTTCGGTTTCTTGGACAGCTGAATCGCCACCCATCTGGGCCACCGATTCCATCCCCTTGCGGTAGTTTTCCGCGTCTTGAGTGGACGCTGTCATAGAACGGGCGATCTGCATCCCTGCCATAACCAACCCGCCGACTAATACCGCAATCACCGCGTTGCGCCAATTGACAGATTTTCTTCGAGAATTAAATCGCGCGAGTCGTTCGGACATACTCCAGAAAATAAGATTTCCGACATGGGTCGCGGCACACCAGACACAAATCTGACCGTGTGACAACATGATGCCGATGAACACCAATGACCCCAAAGCTCCAATTCGCGAAATCCAAATAGAAAGCCGGTCGGGGTAGCCAGAACGGGTCAGCAAGAGATAAAGCAATGTGCCGACAAAATACCCCGCACCAAGAAACGCGATTGGAAATCCAAAAAGTTTGCTATACGGACCGGTGATTGCCCATTCACATCCTCCCAATTGACCGCAACCGGGAAGAGTGATCGCCCAGATATGCCGAACCGACATAACCGCCGCCGCCAAGATTGCCATAACCAGCGCACAAACCGCAATCCAGAACAAACGATCGGCTGAGATGGCACCTGGTTTAGTTTTTGGTCGTGCGTGTTTCATGTTTATTGGTTGTCCGTTTCGGAGTATCAGTTTTAATATAACAGGGCGGGTTGTATTTTACAAACGTTGTGCAATGGGAGTGTCGATAGGGACTGTTTCAACTGTCGCCAAGCTTTGAACCTCTGGCATGAGCCGAAAGATTTCTGAATCTACTCCCTTCAGCTGGTGTATAATTCTCCGAATAGGGTACTATTCCGGCAGTTGCCGGGCTATAATTATGATTCGTCCAAATCGACCAGAAAATGCCGCGGGCGCTATTGACCCGTCTGCCAAAACCGACTCGCCCAGTCGGCGATTCCGGCTGTCGATAATCGGCTCACCGTCTCATAAGTCGGATTCATCCCGTTTCTTCTGGTCGGTAGCGCACAATTTGGCTAAGGAAACGACCGTTGAGATGGGGCAATTAGGCGGCTCCGTAAAGACCTCGGTAATTGAATACGCGAGGGAGCTGGCGGGACTTTGGCAACAGGTAGGGCAAGCTCAGGCATTACTGGTTGGTCTGGACAGCCAATTAGCGATTATTACCCGATTTGTCCCGACTATGCTCGCGGCCCGTTTTTATGGTCGACGGCTGATCGTTCTGATCGATTTGCCAACACCCGATCGCCGAATCCCCAAAAGCATAAGATTATCTCGATCGCTCCTAAGACTGGCTGATCATCTTGTCGTGCAAACTGAATGGGAAGCTATCGCCTTGCGCCGGTTAGGCGTTACGACAACCGTGATACCGCCCGTCATGAGTTGCGCTTTGGGACAGCTTATCAAAAATGTTCAGCCGCATCTACATGTACAAATTGACCGGGGACGTTTACTCGAACTGGAACGGATTTATCGGACTTTCACGATTGTGCGGCAGAAATATCCTCGGATCGAGCTGACTATCTCGGCCTGCGCTGATTCAAAGAAATCTGTCGAGTTATTTCTCAAACGCTCAAGTATAGGATCCGATCCCGGTGTGCATTTTGGTATCGATAGGGGAACCGATAGCCCATCCCCGATTGACCTCACTATTTGTTTAGATACTCAAACGTCATTTCCGTTGAGTCTTCTGTCGGCGTGGCGAAGCGGGACTCCGGCGCTTGTCCCTTCTTATAGTATTGCCTTTTCTATGGTAAAAGATCGCCAAAATGCGATAGTCTATTCCGAGTACGGTTCTGGCTCGCTGGCGGATACAATTATTGAGCTGGTCGAAAGCCCGTCGCTTGTCCAACAACTTTCCGCGCAGGGGCTGAAAGAATCAATGAGCTTCGATTGGGCAACGCTTCTCTCCCGTTGGTGGTTGCTCCTCACTCAATAGGGGGTATTGAAAAGCCCTTTAGTCCGTCAACGACAGGATGGGGGACTTTTTAACGTCCACTGCGTACGGAAGGAAGTTTTTCAACCCACTATCCGTTAATATCCCACGAAATTTGGCATCATCCTTCAAAGTATTGTGACTATCGTACCTAAAAATCTAAAATTAGTTTGACAAGCCAAAGTCTCCGAATATATTAGCCCCGAAATACTTTGGCAGGAAGGGAGTATATGTCCCCTTTCGAACCTTCGTCTGGTCGAAAAAGCGGGCGTGAGTACGCCCAAATTGGTCTTTTGGCGACGGTCCCTGCGATACTTTTGGTTGCGCCGTTGGTCGGCTTCTTTGCCGGACAGTGGGCCGACGGGAAATTCGGGACCGCCCCTTGGTTGATGATCGCCGGTATTGTACTTGGATTTGTCGCCGCGGCTCGTGAAATTTGGAACTTGGTGCGCAAGTCGCAAGAGATCGAAAAAGAGAACGAGAAAGATAAGGAATTGTAAGTGGGACTTGAGTTTATCTATCGCACACTGCGAACTACCGGCATAGTCCTGCTTATCATTTCTCCGTTCTTGTTGTACTATTTCGGACTTTGGCCTACTTTGGCCGTCTTTTCTGGTGGTGTGTGGGGAATCCTCAATGTTTGGTTTATCATGCACTTGGTTCGTGTCACGATCAAACCGGGTGGTGTGGATAAGTCAAGAATGATTGGACTAATGCTCTACAAGTTTCCAGTGCTATATGTATCAGGGTATTTCCTTCTGAAAGTTCAGCAATTTAATCCGGCGCTCCTATTAATCGGAGCCGGAGCGGTTTTAGCGGTTATGGTCCTTAAAGCGGCTGGCAGTGTTATGCTACGGCTGGACCTTACGAGCGACACCAAGCAAACCGGTGTTCAGGGGGTGCTGTAAGTGTTCGCGTGGATAGCCACAGTAGTCGCTGTCAATGCTCCCTGGGTCGGGCTTGTAGTCGCTAATGTAGCCGAAGGAGAGGCAAAAAAAGGCGGCAGTGGCCCGCACCTTCCCACTTTAGCCGACTTGCTAGTCGCTTGGCTTGGTCCCGAATATATGTGGATCGAGCACTGGGCTGATATCATCTTTTCCGGATTTACCTCTCTCTTGTTCTGTTTTTTCGCCCTGCGAGTTTACAAAAAGCAGGATATGATCCCCGGCAAACTACAGAATGTCTTGGAGTTGCTTGTAGAGGGGATGTTCAATTTTATTCACTCAATTCTCGGCAAGGACGCCAAGACATACGCGCCATTTCTCGGCACGCTCTTTTTCTATATTCTGATGAACAACTTATGGGGCATTTTGCCCCTTGGCCATTCGCCGTCGACAAGCATCAATATCACCGGCTCGCTTGCGTTGGTGGTCTTCTGTATCGTGCAGTACACCGGTATTAAGCGACTAGGCGTAGGCAAATATTTATTCCACCTCATCGGAAGTCCGCAGGGAGTCGCGATGTGGGTGCTCACTCCGCTTTTTTTGATTGTGCACCTTGTCGGAGAAGTGGCAAAACCGGCCAGCTTGGCGCTTCGTCTTTTCGGTAACATTACCGGCGAAGATATTCTCGTAGCGGCGTTTGTCGGTCTTGGCATCATGGCGCTTGGTGTGTTTGGACCTTCGTTTGCCGAACATGCCTGGCTGGGTCTGCCGTTAAATGTGCCGTTCATATTTTTGGGTTTGCTGTTGTCGACTATTCAGGCGCTGGTTTTCACGCTCCTGTCCAGTATTTATATTTTGATGATGCTACCGCACGAGGAGCATCACTAATTATGCAAACAACGAAGAACAATTGAGATACTTTTAGGAGGATACAATGGATTATCAATCAATGTTGGCGTGGGCTCTTCCGATGGGAGTCGGTTTGGCGGCGGTAGGTTCCGGTCTTGGTCTCGGACGCGCTGTAGGTTCAGCCATGGAAGCAATCGGTCGTCAGCCTGAAGCGGCGGCTAAAATTCAGACGGCGATGATTATCGGCGCCGCGCTCATCGAAGCGTTGACCATTTACGCGCTGGTGGTCTTCTTCATCATGTTCGGAAAAATCGGCGGCTGATGAGGTTCGCGCGCTTAAGTCGTGCCGTAACCCGAATGGACTTTGCTGTGAGGTATTATGCATTTTGATTTAGCACAATTCCTAACCCATCTGGTGGCGTTTGTCATCACGTACTTGATTCTCAAGAAGTACGCATGGAAACCGCTGTTGGACCTGATGGAAGAACGGCGCAGTCGGATTGCCGGTGAATTCCAGAAGATCGACGACGAGAAGGCCAAGGTTGCCAAGCAGGCGGCCGACTACGAAGCTCGGATGAAGGAAATCGACGCCGAACGTCGAGCAAAGATTGTCGAGGCGGTCGAAGAGGGCAAGAAGGTGGCTTCCGATCTCAAGGCGACGGCGCAGGCCGAAGTAAAAGACCTGCACGTCAAAGCCAAAGCCGAGCTTGAATGCGAAGTCGCCAAGGCCAAAGTCCAGCTTAAGGAAGAAATGATCGCCATCACGATGACCGCCGCCGAGAAGGTTGTGCGCGAAAAGATGAACGATCAGAAACACCGCGAGTTGATCGGGAAGTACATTGAAGAGGTCCAGAAGGCGTAATATACGATGATAGCCGAACAGGTTTCACAGAAATACGCTAAAGCGCTGTTCATGGCGGCCAAAGGTCGCAATTTGATCGACAAGGCGTATGAGCAGTTCGATGTTCTAAAGCTGGTGCTCAAGAAAGATCGCGCTCTGCTTGATTTTCTAACTGCGCCGCAAGTCCCCGATGAACGAAAACGAGAACTGGTGAATAATGTCTTCGGCCCGCGGATTGAGAAGCTGTTTGTCGAGTTCCTCTTTGTCCTGATGGAGAAACATCGGATTGGATTTCTTCCGCAGATCATCGACGCTTTCGAGCGGCTGGTCGAGATAGAAAAAGGCATGGTTCGGGCGCAGGTTATTACAGCGGTAGCGATATCGGCCGACGAAGAAAAAAACGCAATGTCGCGGCTGGAAACTCGCACCGGACGCAAGGTTTTGCTTGAAAAGAAAGTTGACCCGTCGATTATCGGCGGGATGATAGTCATAATCGATGATGAAATCATCGACGGCTCGGTGCGCCATGGTCTTAAAATGATCGAGGAGCATTTGGGCAAGGTAAAGGTGGCATAAAAGCCGCCTCTGAATTGTGATAAGTTGTGTTAGTGAATAAGGAGTTTGTGAATGGCTCTCAATCCTGAAGAAGTCTCATCAATCCTTCGTAAGGAAATTGAGCGATACGACACCAAGCTTGAAACCGAGTCAGTAGGCACGGTTTTACAGGTCGGCGACGGGATCGCCCGTATCTGGGGTCTGGACGATGTTCAGATGTCGGAGCTGGTGGAGTTTCCCGGTGGGGTCATGGGAATCGTGCTCAATCTCGAATCGGATAATGTCGGTGTCGCGATATTCGGATCGGACACTCACATCAAAGAAGGCGACTCGGTGCGTCGCACCGGGCGCGTTGCTCAGGTTCCGGTCGGACCGGCGTTGATTGGACGAGTGGTCAATCCGCTTGGTCAGCCGCTTGATGGCAAGGGACCGATTGTTACCGACAAGTTCCGCGTCATCGAAGGCAAAGCGCCATCGGTGGTGGAACGCCAACCGGTGAAAGAACCGATGCAGACCGGTTTGAAAGCAATCGACTCGATGATTCCGATTGGTCGCGGCCAGCGCGAATTGATTATCGGCGACCGTCAGACCGGCAAGACCGCGCTGGCGCTTGACACGATTATCAATCAGAAGAACTCTGGAGTCTTCTGTTTCTATGTGGCAGTCGGGCAGAAGGCATCGACAGTCGCTCAGGTGGTGGAGACTTTACGCAAATTCGGCGCGATGGAATATACCACGGTGATTATCGCGACAGCGACCGATCCCGCACCATTGCAATATATTGCCCCATACGCCGGTTGCGCGATGGGTGAAGAAGTTATGTTCAACGGCGGGCACGCGCTTTGTATCTACGACGATTTGTCCAAGCAAGCCGCGGCGTATCGCCAGTTGTCATTGTTACTCCGTCGACCGCCGGGTCGTGAAGCGTATCCGGGCGACATTTTCTACTGTCACTCGCGTTTGCTGGAACGCGCCGCCAAATTGTCAAGCGACAAAGGTGGCGGGTCGCTGACGGCACTGCCGATTATTGAAACGCAGGCAGGCGATGTGTCGGCCTATATTCCGACCAACGTGATTTCGATCACCGATGGTCAGATATTCCTCGAGTCCGAATTATTCTTCTCGGGAATACGCCCCGCTATTAACGTGGGTATCTCGGTGTCGCGCGTCGGCGGCAATGCTCAGACCAAAATGATGAAGCAGGTGGCTGGATCGCTAAAACTAGATTTAGCACAGTATCGCGATTTGGCGGCGTTCACTCAGTTCGGCTCGGATCTGGACGAAGGCACGCGCAAACAGCTCAATCGCGGCGAGAAGATGGTGGAACTTCTCAAGCAGGGTCAGTATGTCCCGATCCCGGTCGCCCGACAGGTGATGGTCATTTGGATTGGCGCGAACGGATATTTCGACGATGTGCCAACCCCTGCGATGGGCAAGTTCGAAAAAGAATTCCTGGCGTTCTGTGAGAAGAACTACCCCGATATCGAACCGACTCTGGATAAAGAGAAAGCGATTTCGGATGCCACGAAGGCAAAGCTGAAGGACGCGACCGAGAAATTCAAGGCGCAGTTCAAGGCGTAAATAAATTGGATAGATGAGCTAAGTCGATGGCAACACTTCGGGAAGTAAAAAAGCGAATACGGTCGGTTGTCTCCACCCGTCGCATTACTAAAGCGATGGAAATGGTGGCGGCCGCGAAACTTCGCCGCGCCCAACAGCGGGTGGCGCAGGCGAAGCCGTACGCGCTGAAACTCGACGAAATGTTGAGCCATCTGGCCGCAGGATCGTCATCGGAGATTCGACACCCGTATTTTGAAGAACGTCCGGTCAAGAAACGAACGGTGGTGATTCTTGCCAGTGACCGTGGCTTGTGCGGTTCGTTTAACACGAGTGTGATTCGTCGTGCCGACGCGTGGTTTACCGAAAACAAAGGGACCGAAGTCGAACTGGTTACTGTTGGCAAGCGCGGCTACGATTACTACAAGCGACGTTCGTACAAGATCGTCGGCCATTACCCTGATTGGGGTGGCGTACCGGATTTTGATAGGATTCGCGAAATTGTCAAGATGTTGACCAATCGTTTTACCAGCGGTCAGACCGATGAAATCGTGCTGATATTCACTCGCTTTATCTCGTTGGTTCGATATAAGGTCGAGTGTGAAAAATATTTGCCTGTGGCGCGGCCTCAGGTCGGAACCGAATCTGCCCACGGATTGAAGCTCGAATATATTTTTGAACCGTCGGCTGAAGAAATCTATTCGGCCCTCATGCCGAGTTACGCGGTCACAAAAATGGTAACAGCTCTGGTCGAATCGTTCGCGTCTGAGCACGGTTCTCGAATGATTGCGATGGGTAATGCCACTACCAATGCGGGCGATATGATTGATACGCTGACGCTTGATTATAATAAAGCGCGACAGACCCTGATCACCAAGGAACTCTTGGAAGTTGTGGCTGGCGCGGACGCCCTGAAGGGCTGATGTTTGAATGATGTGTGTTTGAGATAGATCGGAGTTATGTTCATGGCTGAGAATATCGGCAAAGTGGTTCAGGTAATCGGCCCGACGGTCGACTGCGAGTTTCCCTCGGAGTCGTTGCCGGGGATTCTGAACGCAATTAAGATCGTCGACGAAAAACAAAATATCAATCTGACGATTGAAGTGGCGATGCATGTCGGCGATAATATCGTCAGGTGTGTCGCGCTGGCCTCAACTGACGGACTGGTGCGCGGCATGAAAGCGGTCGACACCGGTTCTTCCATCACCGTTCCGGTGGGCGAAGCCGCGCTCGGACGAGTGTTCAATCTGATCGGCGAGCCGATCGACGGTAAAGGTCCGATGCCACCGAACACAAAGCGTGGGCCGATTCATCGCGCCGCGCCTTCGTTTGATGAGCAGGTTACCCGCGTCGAAATGTTCGAGACCGGTATCAAAGTCATCGATCTGCTGGAACCGTATTCCAAGGGCGGAAAGGTCGGACTATTCGGCGGCGCCGGAGTAGGTAAGACCGTTATCATTCAGGAATTGATTCATAATATCGCCACAAATCACGGTGGTTTTTCGATTTTTTGCGGCGTGGGCGAACGAACCCGGGAAGGAAACGATCTCTATCTTGAAATGACCGAATCAGGCGTAATCAAGAAGACCGCCATGATGTTCGGCCAGATGAACGAGCCGCCGGGCGCGCGACTTCGCGTCGGATTGTCGGGCTTGGCTATCGCAGAATATTTCCGTGATGAAGAAAAGCGCGACGTGCTTTTGTTCATCGATAATATTTTCCGTTTCGTGCAGGCCGGTTCTGAAGTATCAGCGCTGTTGGGTCGTATGCCCTCGGCGGTCGGATATCAGCCAACACTCGGCACCGAAATGGGTGCGTTGCAGGAACGAATTACTTCCACCAAATCGGGATCTATTACATCGGTGCAGGCGATTTACGTGCCCGCTGACGATTTGACAGATCCGGCTCCCGCGACAACTTTCTCGCACCTTGACGCGACCACTGTGCTCTCGCGTCAGATTGCCTCGCTTGGCCTGTATCCTGCGGTCGATCCGCTCGATTCGACTTCGCGAATTCTCGATCCGCTTATTGTCGGCGCGGATCATTATCGAATCGCACGCGGCGTGCAGGAAATTCTGCAGAGATACAAAGACCTTCAGGATATCATCGCCATTCTCGGTATCGACGAGTTGTCCGAAGACGACAAGATCACCGTACAGCGGGCGCGCAAGATTCAGCGGTTCTTGTCTCAGCCGATGTTTGTGGCCGAGGCGTTCACCGGCAAGGCCGGCAAGTATGTCAAGATTCCCGACACCATTCGTGGTTTCGATGAATTGATTTCCGGACGGGTTGATCATATTCCGGAGCAGTTCTTCTTCATGGTCGGTGGACTGGAAGAAGTAATCGAAAACTACGAGAAGTCGAAGAAGTAGTCATTATGTTTCGATTATCGATAGTCACTCCGGAGCGGGTCGTGTATGAGGCCGAGGTAAACTCGCTCGTGGCGCCGGGAAGCGGCGGGTATCTCGGAATACTCTCGCATCACGCACCGATCATCACCGCGCTCAGACCGGGGAAGATCGAATTTCACGACGCAAGCGATCAGATTCATATCTTGGCGGTAACGGCCGGGTTTCTCGAAGTTTCCGCCAACAAAGCGACGATTTTGGCCGACGCGGCCGAAGATGCCGACAAGATCGACATCGAACGAGCGCGCGCGGCATACCAACGCGAAAAAGTGCGGCTGGTGTCGGCTGGCGACGGGGAGACGTCTATTGATCTGCCGTCATGTCGCGCGGCGATCGAGCGGGCCGAGAACAGAATCAGGATTTACGAAGATACGCACCGATAGGGACGCGTCTCGACTCCGCTCGACACGACGTCAACCGCGAAGACGCGATTGACCTACGAAGACTACGTGGCGCCGGGTGCCCTCACCTGACACATTTCTCTCGCATGTCAGCTACTTAAACCAAAACCGGATGCCAAAGCCACCGTCGAAATCAAGATCGGTATCGGGGGCAAGGTCAAGCACCGGGGCGATCTCCATAAACAAATCAAGCGGCGAGGTAGCGAAGAGGTAATTGATCCCGATTGGAACGCGTACGCCGATGAAGGCCTCGCCCTGATCGGTGTCCACAAGCCGTCCACCGATTCCGTAATACAGCGCCATTTTCCCTTTGCTGACTTTGAATACGTCGAAATCGTGAATGAGATAGTCAGCGTGGAAATTGAACGACTGGTTCTTTTCGACCGACCAAGCGGCGGCGAAATCGATCGCGGTTTTTGAGCTTGACCAGATTTTTCCGCTGAGACCGGTCGGTTCGCCGGTAACGATGCCAAGCCCGAAACCGCGCGACTGAGCCATGGCGGTCGAGGACAGTAGCAGGAACACCAGACAGATAAGCAATTTCATAGATGTCTTCATTTGAGATCTCCTTTTCTATTCAGATTGATGGGAGTTTGCGACGGTTGTGTTTTGTTTGGCGTTAAACAACGGAGATTGGGGTTTGGTTTCAACCATAACATTTGTCACTCTCATCTAAAGAGAAGCGAGATTGCCACGTCGCGTCGAACCCTTCGACCCTGCGGCTTCGCCTCAGGACTGTACAAGCTCAGGGTGAAGCCGCTTCTCTCAATGACAGATTCGGTTAATTCGTTGAGCCACTGTTACTTTACTCTGTCGATTGGGCTTGACTTTCTGGGGGGATTTTCGTACAATCGAACTCCATGATACTGGACATGCGGGGAATAGAAGATTTCCCGGCCAGCGTCAGCTTGACAGCAGGACCTGAGAGTTTCAGTCCTTTTGCCGATGGTGTAACTCAGATCACGCAAATTAGCGTTGACTTGACCATCCAACAAACCGGCGAGGAGTTTTTTTGTCAGGCCCGCTTGGTCGGTCAGGTGTCGATGGAGTGTGCGCGTTGTCTGACCGAGTTTCCTACGGAACTTACCGGACGAACGAACTTCATCGTTACCGACGACAAGTCGCGTGTGGAAGGAAAGATGGCCGAGGATCAGGAAGAATATGTTCTGATGAGCGGCGACCAATGCGCTGATCTGGGCGATGTCGTGCGGCAGGAGTTGCTGTTGGCGTTGCCGATGAAACCGGTCTGCAACGAAAACTGCAAGGGGCTTTGCCCGCAGTGCGGAGTAAGTTTGAACAATGAAACGTGCGACTGTAAGGTCATTCCGACCGATAGTCGCTGGCAGGGGCTCAAAGACCTGCTGAACGATAACTGAACGAGGCGAAACGATGCCATTACCAAAACGAAGACATTCAGCGACGCGCGGACGCAAACGCCGCACGCACTGGAAGCTGACACCGGTCAATGTGGTTGACTGCCCGAATTGTCATCAGGGGCGACTTCCGCATCACATCTGTCCGCATTGCGGATTTTACGACGGTCGGCAAGTTATTATCCCACGCGAAGTCTGATTAAAGGAACTCTCCCGATAGGGAATGTGAACTGAAAATGGCAGTAGACGCGACCTATACAGTTGCGCTTGATGTCATGGGTGCCGATCGCGGTCCCGACGAGATCATTCGCGGCGGAATCGATGCGGCGCGAAATTTGGGCGGGAAGCTCAAAGTCGTGCTGGTTGGGCACCGTGACAGGATTCAGGCAATACTGAAAAATATGCCGGATGTACCGTCGTTGGTGACCGTGCATCATGCCGAGACCGAGGTCTCGATGCATGTATCTGCGACCGAGGCGCTCCGGATGAAGGATAGCTCTGTATCAGTCGGCGTGCGATTGGTCAAGAGTTGTTCGGCGGACGCATTTGTTTCTCCAGGAAATACCGGCGCGGTGATGGCGACCTCGCTCTTGACACTTGGTCGGATCGAGGGAGTAAGCCGACCGGCGATATTGGCATTATTCCCGACCGAGTCGGGCAAGCCGTGTGTGATGCTCGACTGTGGTGCGAATGCCGATTGCAAACCGCTACACCTTCAGCAGTTCGCGGTCATGGGGTCGGTGTATTCGTCGATCGTGTTCAACCTTGAATCGCCACGGGTGGGGTTGATGTCGATAGGTGAGGAACGCTCGAAGGGAAACGAGCTTATTTTTGAGGCGCACGAGCGACTGAAAGATTCGAAGATTAATTTTGTGGGAAATATTGAGGGGCGAGATGTGCTGGCCGGGACGGTCGATGTGGTGGTGACCGACGGATTCACCGGCAATATCATTCTCAAATTCGCCGAGTCGATTCAACCGCTGTTGATGAAAGCGGTCACGCGGCAGATTGAGACGAATATATTTTCGCGCATGGGGGTGTATCTGATGTTGCCGTTCATGAGGCGGATGAAGAAGGTGTTTGATTACGCCGAGTATGGCGGCGCGCCGCTTTTGGGAGTGAACGGTATTGTAATCATCTGTCACGGTTCGTCGAATGCGCGGGCGATAACTCGCGCCACGGAGATCGCCTGGGAAATGGCGGCGAAGAAAATCAAGGAACGGATTCACGACGATCTGATCACCAATCACTTTGGAAAAACAAATGGGTCAAAAGATTCGGGCAAGGATAACCGGAACGGGATCATACACTCCGCCGAGGAGAGTAACCAACGCGGACTTCGAGAGGATGATTGATACCACTGATGAGTGGATTGTCAGCCGTACCGGTATTAGTGAACGTCGCCACGCCGACCCCGGCATAGATAATTCGGATATGGCGGCGGCCGCCTGTCGCGGCGCACTTGAAATGTCCGGCACCAAGCCCGAAGAAATCGATCTTGTGATCGTCGGCACGGTCACACCGGATTACTTGCTTCCCTCGACCGCCTGTGTCGTTCAAGAAAAAATTGGACTGATCAATGCCGCGGCGTTTGATGTCACGGCGGCCTGTACTGGCTTTATTAACGGCTTGTCGATTGGCAACGCATTTATTCAGACGGGACAATACAAAAAGGCGTTGGTTGTCGGGTCGGAGCGATTGACGTCGATTACGAATTTTAACGATCGCGGAACCTGCGTATTATTCGGCGACGGCGCTGGCGCGGTGTTGCTTGAGCCGACCGAGAGCGAGCACGGCATTCTGGCGACCCATCTGCGATCAGACGGAAGATTGCGCGAATTACTCTGGATTCCCTACGGTGGATCAAAAAATCCTTACACTAATGAATATACTTACGACGGCACCAACAAAGTAACGATGAACGGGTCGGATGTTTTCAAAGTCGCAGTCCGCGAGATGGGAAAAGCGGCGGATATTGTGGTGAAGGAAGCCGGGCTTGATTATTCCGATATTTCGCTGTTTGTGCCGCATCAGGCGAATATCCGCATCATCGAAGCGATGGCCAAGCGGATGCATTTGAGTATGGATAAGGTGATGCTTAACATTGATAAGTACGGCAATACCTCATCGGGATCGGTACCGCTGGCTTTGGATGAAGCCAACCGCTCTGGAAGAATCAAGCCGGGCGATAATATCGTGATGGTTGCGTTCGGCGGCGGACTCATCTGGGGAGCCGCGGCAGTGAAATGGTGAACGTATGAGTAGAACGACTTTATTTTTCCCCGGCCAGGCCTCGCAATATGTGGGGATGGGCAAGGAGTTGTTTGAACATTCCGCCGCTGTGAGGCGGTTATATGAACTGGCCTCAACTGAATTGAAAGTCGATTTGGCGAAACTTTCTTTTGAAGGTCCAGCCGAGAAGTTAAAACAAACTCGATTCACGCAACCGGCGATTTTAGTGCATTCGCTTGCGGTGATGACTATTCTTGGCGAGATGTTTCCGGCGTTCGATTTTGCCGCCGGGCATTCTCTTGGCGAATACGGAGCATTAGCGGCGGCGGGAGCGTTGAGTTTTGACGATGCCATTAAAGCCGTTGTGCGGCGCGCGACGCTCATGGAATCAGCGTGCGTGGCGCAACCGGGTACAATGGCGGCGATGATGGGAATGAGCGAAGCGCAAATTATCGAAGTATGCGCGAAGGCACAAACGGCGGGTGTCGTGGTGCCGGCGAATTTCAACTCAAACTCGCAGATCGCGGTATCCGGTTCGCTCGCCGGAGTGGAAGAAGCTGTCCGGGTGGCCAAGGAGATGGGGGCAAAGCGCGCTATACTGCTTGAGGTAGGCGGGGCGTTTCATTCGCCGCTGATGGCTCCGGCACAGGTTGGAATGAAGGAATTTTTGAGTCAGGTGACCATTAACTCGCCGCGTGTGCCGGTTATCGCGAATGTGACGGCCAGTCCGGTGAGCGAACCGACGCAGATACGCGAACTATTGGTGTCGCAGATAACCTCGCCCGTCAAATGGTCGCACACGATGGCATATCTTGTGTCACAGGGTGTGACACGCGTAATTGAAGTCGGTCCGGGGAAAGTATTAACAGGTCTGGCCAAGCGCGAGATGAATCCTGAAACGATGATCAATCTCGACACGCTGGAGGATATCCAGGCGTTCACGGCTCCGGTTGTGTGAGTCGTCGGCTTGGAAATAAAGAGAACAGGAAGGGAAGATGCTGGATTTCTCCAACCGAGTGGCAATAGTAACGGGTTCGGCCCGCGGTATCGGGCGGGTAATAGCAGAGGAATTTGCGACGGCGGGCGCGCGGGTTGTCGTGTCTGACATTGATCAGGCGGCTTGCGACAAGACAGCGGCGGAAATCGGCCACGGAGCGATTGGTCTCAAGGCCAATGTAGCTTCCAGCGAAGAAGTTGCCGCTCTGTTTGACCAGACGATGGAACGGCTGGGTCAAGTGGATATTGTAGTCAATAATGCCGGAATCACCCGGGATGGCCTGATGATCCGAATGGACGAAAAGGACTGGGATACGGTGCTTGACATCAACCTGAAGGGGGCGTTTCTTGTAACGAAAACGGCCGCCCGCGTGATGATGAAACAACGGTACGGCCGTATTGTTAATATCAGTTCGGTGGTTGGTCTTAGCGGCAACGCCGGTCAGGCGAATTATTCGGCCTCCAAGGCCGGGTTGATAGGACTGACCAAATCGGCGGCACGCGAACTGGCACCGCGCAATATCACCGTGAATGCGGTGGCGCCGGGGTTCATCGAGACGGAAATGACCGCTCAATTGCCGGCGGCGGCGCGCGAAGCGCTGTTGACCCAGGCATTCATCGCCCGACCGGGGCTTCCGAAAGATGTCGCCGGTGCGGTGTTGTTTTTGGCGTCGGAATCTGCGTCGTATATCACCGGTCAAGTACTGGCGGTCGACGGCGGAATGACAATGTAAATGATTGAAACAGTTGATGGATGTAAGGAGAATCGAAATGTCAGTTGAACAAAAAGTTAAAGAAATCATCGTCGATCAGCTTGGTGTGGAAGAGAGCCAAGTAACCGATAACGCCAAGTTCGTGGAGGACCTCGGAGCCGACTCGCTTGACACGGTGGAGCTGGTGATGGCGCTCGAAGAGGAGTTCGGGCTGGAAATTCCGGACACCGAGGCGGAAAAAATCCGTTCGGTCGGCGATGCGGTCAACTATATCAAGGCCAACGCCAAAAAAGACGCCTAAGATCGCTTTTCATTGAGACACATCAATTATGAGTATTCGTACGGTTATCACCGGGCTTGGGGTGGTTTCTCCACTCGGCAACTCGGTTGACACTTTGTGGTCAGCGCTTCTTGACGGCAAGTGCGGAATTGGCGCGATCACCCGGTTTGACGTGTCGGCCTATCCGACTCGTATCGCCGCCGAGGTGAAGGGGTTTGATCCCGCCGCCGTTATCGATAAGAAAGAAGTACGTCGGCTCGATTTGAGCGAGCAGTACGCGATATGCGCCTCCGAGTATGCGCTCCGGGACGCCAGTTTGGATTCTGTCGGACTCGCAGAGGTCGATCTGGATCGATGCGGGGTTGTGATTGGTTCCGGCATCGGCGGTGTCGGTACATTCGAGGAACAGCATTCAAAACTGTTAACATCCGGTCCCGGCCGGGTATCACCGGTTTTTATACCGATGATGATTATCGATATGTGCGCGGGCATAGTGTCGATACGGCATGGTTTCCGTGGACCGAATTACGGGACCGTATCGGCCTGCGCTTCGTCGGCGCACGCGATTGCCGATGCCTTTCGGATTATTCAGCGCGGCGAAGCCGATATCATGCTCACGGGTGGCGCGGAAGCGGCGATCACGCCGGTTTCGCTGGCGGGATTTTGCCAAGCCAAGGCGATGTCGACCCGCAACGACACGCCGGAGAAATCATCGCGACCGTTCGACAAGGAGCGCGATGGCTTTGTCTTAGGCGAGGGTTCGGCGATTCTGATTCTGGAGTCGTATGAGCACGCGGTCAAGCGGGGCGCCCGAATCTATGCCGAGGTGTTAGGCGCTGGAATGACCGGCGATGCCTATCACATTACCGCGCCGCATCCTGAGGGAAACGGCGCCCGTCGAGCGATGGCGGCGGCGATAAAAGACGCCGGTATCGCGCCTGATCAAATTGACTATATAAATATGCACGGAACGGCAACTGATCTGGGCGATATTGCCGAGACCAAGGCCATCAAGGGGATATTGGGAGATCATGCCTACAAGATTCCGTGCAATTCCACCAAATCAATGCTCGGGCATTTGCTTGGAGCGGCGGGAGCGGTGGAACTGATTGTGGCTGTAAAATCAATCGAACAACAGATAGTGCATCCGACCATCAATCTCGAACATCCTGATCCGGAATGCGACCTCGACTATGTGGCGGGCGGTAAGAGACCGTGTAAGATTAATTATGCCATGTCGAATTCGTTCGGATTCGGAGGTCACAATGTTTCGTTAGTGGTCGGACGCCTCAACGGCGGCTGACGCATGGGTTTATTTGATTCGCTGATTCGTTTTTTTTCGCAAGGTTCAACTACTGAAGCCGAGAAACTCGCGGCGGTGAGCGAGCTTATTGGTTATCGCTTCAAAAACACCGCGCACCTCGCTCTCGGTCTGAGCCATCGTTCCTATATTCGCACGCAACAAGGGGGAAGCAACTCGTATGAGCGGTTGGAATTCTTGGGCGATTCGGTACTCGGACTGGTGATCTCCGAACAGTTGTACCGTGATCGCCCCGGCGAAACCGAGGGGAATCTCACCAAAATAAAAGCGATGCTCGTGAATGAGACAACGCTTGCGCAAGTTGGACGCGATATCGGTCTCAACGCGCATATTTTGCTTTCGCCGGAAGAAGAAAAATCCGGTGGTCGAGATCGAAATTCAATTGTGGCTGATGCTTTTGAGGCGGTGATCGGGGCGATCTATCTGGACGGCGGAATCGATCCAGCCAGGGATTTTATTCTGGAGCGAATTTATTCGCGACGCGATTCGATTACTTCGGACCTGGCGCAGAGAAACTACAAAGGGGATTTACTCGAACTGGTGCAGGCGCGAGGCGAGGGAGTGCCCAAGTATGATGTTATTTCCGAAGCTGGGCCGGACCACGACAAGACATTTCACGTTGTCGTGACGGTCATCGGCGAGAAAATCGGAGAGGGAACAGGGCAGTCCAAAAAAGAAGCTGAGCAGAAAGCGGCGGCGATGGCTCTTGAAACGATTGGCCGATCGGAGAGGTGATACCCATCGCCGTGTTGACATTATGTCGCTCCCGTCCGATATTAGCCGACAAAATTGATTGAAGAAAAAGTCCGAGAGTAAGTATGAATATCGTTGTACTCATTAAACAAGTTCCCGAAATAGCCCTCATCAAAGTCGATACCGTCGCTAATCAGGTGGTGCTTCCGGCCGGGCCGGGGGTGCTTAACCCGTTTGATGAATACGCTGTTGAAGAGGCGCTTCGCATCAAAGAAAAGACAAACGGAAAAGTAGCGGTGATCTCGGTCGGCACCGAGCGGACCGAATCGGCGCTTCGTGATTGTCTGGCTCTCGGCGTCGACGACGCCTATTTGCTGACGGATCCGATGTTTGCAGGAAGCGACCCGCAGGGTATCGCTCGCATTTTGGCGGCCGGGCTGAAAAAATTTGGACAGTTTGATTTGGTTCTGGCAGGGAAACAGGCAATCGACTCGGATTCGGCGCAGGTTCCGGCGGCGGTCGCGGCGCATTTGGACCTTCCGCAGGCGATGTTTGTCAAAAAGATTGAATCATACGACAATGGCAAGGCCAGGGTGTTTCGCACAACCGAAGATGGATATGACGTGGTAGAGCTGACTTTGCCAGCGGTGATATCGGTGGTGAAAGAAATCAACGAGCCGCGGCTTCCCTCGCTCAAAGGAAAAATGGCGGCCAAGAAAAAAGAGATCATCAAATGGTCGGCCGCCGATCTGGGACTTTCAGGCGAAGGGTTGGGGGCGCAGTCGAAAACAAAGACGCTCTCGGTGACACCGCCGCCGCCCCGCACCAAGGGAGAGATTATTACCGGAGAAACGCCGGAGGATATCGCGAACAAGCTTTTTGAGAAACTACGGCAGAATCAGGTGCTATGAATTGTACAAGCCGCCTTCGGGCGGCATTTTTGTATTGGAGCGTCCCATCGCAAAGTGGTTTGCTGAAAATGTCAATATCTACGTCATTGCTTCGCTTCACTCGCAATGACAGCTTTTGGGACTTTTTCAACAAGCCCCTTGGGGAGTGTTGAAAAACCAACCTCACCCGTCGCTTCGCTCCCCCCTCTCCCAGTGGGAGAGGGGCAGGGGAGAGGTTCTTTGTGGCTTTGCGAGGTTTTTTCAACAGGCCGCTTGCGGTGGGCTACGCAAAGCCGCGAAGGGATGTCAGGCGCGAAGACGCGCCTGACCTACGAAGAGAACAGTGTTTTTAAACAAAAGGCACATACTATGTTGATCCGCAGTCTATCCGATTGTGACGAAATTGTAGCCGGTGACGGGACAATACTTCGTGAGTTGTTGCATCCGGGCCGGGAGTATCGGTTTGCGGGGCGGTATTCGCTGGCCTATGCGGTGGTGTCGGCAGGGGAGGAGTCCAAACCTCACCGGCTGAACTGCTCCGAGGTGTACTATATTTTGTCGGGGGAAGGGAAAATGCATATCGGGGATAAACAGGCGATTGTTCTCCCCGGGGATGCGTTTGAGATTGGGGCGGGAGAGATTCAGTGGATCGAAAATGACGGTGCCGAACCGCTGGCCTTTCTGTGTATCGTCGACCCGGCGTGGAAGGCGGAGAATGAGGAGATCGTTGCGTTGTAGCGGCTAAGTTGTTTTTCAGGCGCAAGCATTGCGGTTCCTGCGCCGACAAGCGATACATCCCCTCACCTGTCACTTCGTGACATCCTCTCCCAGAGGGAGAGGAAGCAACTCATGACTTTATTGCAATCTCTCCACGTTTACTTCCGGCGGAAGGCAAACAGAAGCGAGATCGTGACGCTCGAAGCGGGCTCACGCTGACGTATTCGAGGCATTTTCGGCAGACCCTTTAAACGGTAGGTAAGTTAGTTTACAGGCGCATAAAAACATCTCTATATTTCAAGCATGCGACTACTCGAGTTTCTGAGAGCGGGGGTTTTTGGGGTGGCGTGCCTTACGGCCCTCTCCGGCCTTTCAGCCAACGTCAAGGCGGCGAGCGATCCGACCCGGTATGCGTTGTGCGACCTTCGGGTTCTGTATTTATACGACAATCCCGAAAAGATTGACTGGCCAACACTCTACTATCTCAATGACCAATACGGGTGCCGTATCGATCTTGCCACCGTAGCGGCTGGTAAAGCGTTTATCGCCACCAAGCGGGAAATTTTCGGACGGCAGATCTACGCTCACAGTTTCAGAGTTATCGCGGCAAGCGCAAACCGATTTGATTCGGTGTACGCTCGGCTTTGGCACGACCGACGTCCCGATCTGGTTTTAGTGGGTGATCTTGATTCAACAGAGCTATCCGCCCGATTCGCGGCAGTTACAACGGCGCTGAAACCCAAAAGCGACGCGCTATTTAATATCGTCCGAGTAGTGAGGGCTACCGATGATTTGTCGGCGAAGGCGATTTCGGTCAACGCGATGGAGCAATACGTGTCGCATCGTGAACGGATTGAGCGGGAAGTCCCCGAACTGATGGGCGAAAATTATGCGATAACTCCGCCAAAAAATGTGCTCAGCAGATACCAGTCAGATGGCAAGGCAACCGGGGCGATGTCGGATTTTGTGTCGGGTATGCGGTTCCTCCGTGTCGGCAAAGTGATAGACTCGCTTGTTCGCGAAGGCGGCGTGCGGGAGGCGCTGTCTCGCAAAGCGGGAGACTTTGTTTCGCTTTTGCAAATAGCTCAAACACAATCGGGCCGCCCACGGCTCATAAGTGTGGTGAACGCGTATCGGGAAATCGAAACTCTGCGCGACGCGGCGCAAGCCGATCCGGCGCTGACGGCGGTAAGTGAGTTTGGCCCGTATCTTGATGAATTAGTAGATCGTGTCAAACAGTTGGCAGTGGTGGAGACCGGGGTGCGATGGGATGGCCAGATTTTGGTGCGTGACTCGCCGTATGGTCCGAAACTCAAATTCGTGTCGTCGCTGGTGATCGCGGGACCAGCAGAGGTGATCGTCTCAGAAGTTACATTCATCCCATACTGGGATGTAAATCCGGTAACTCTCGATTCGACGCGCCAGACAATAGCGCCGCATCAGTCGTATGTGCGGGAGTATCTGATTGATTTGGACAGTCGCAGATTGGAGTCTGGTAAATCCGATTCGCTGAAGTTTACTGTTGAAATGGAAGCGGGCGGGATGCCGATGGTCCTGACTAGTACGCTTCCGGTTCTGAGCGCTCCCCGACTGACGGTTAATCTCGACCCGCCGTTTTATTTTGTTCAGCCATTTGCCGCCCTTGATGTCGACAAAGTTGTAACATCGATGGCGTTGAATGTTGTGGTAAGCAAGCCGTTGACATTTGCAAAGAAAGTAAGAGTCGATCTCGAAACGCCCATTGGAGTTTTTGCGGGAGCGTATAGGCAGGAAGTATCGCTCGAAAAGGGGCAGGGGTCCGAGACCATGAACATTCCGTTCTCGGTATCGAAGTTGTTCGAGCTTGGCGTTCAAAAAGTAGTCGTGTCGCTGTCGCTTGATAATAGAACGGTTGCGGCCGATACGGGGATGATTCGGATAGCCAAATGTCATGTGCCGGACACGATATCCATCGGATTGCTCCCCGATTCCAGCGGGTATCTCGAAGATATTTTACGCATGACTGACGCCCGCTGGCAGGCGATCACCGACCGGACGCTCGAAATCGGCGAGTTGAGCGCGTACGATGTATTAATCGTGGGATCGGGAGCGCTCAGATTTTTTCCGTCGTTTCGGAAAGTGCGCGCCCGGATAGACGATTTTATCAAGAATGGCGGGACACTTGTAATAATGGGACAGCCGGAAAACTGGCCAAGCGATCTATTGCCGATTTCGCTGGCTCCGATTAAGGTCGAACTATCCGGCTCGGCAATCGTGGTTGTCGATGGCGCCCACGATCTCTTGAAACTCCCCAACGCAATACTTCCTTCCGGTCTTTCCGCCTGGTTTGAGCGGCCGGTTACTGTTATAGCCGCGGTAGTTTCACCCTGTCGACCGATATTGGCCGGCCCCAAGTCGGAGATGCTCTTGTCGGTCTCCCCGGTGGAGCGTGGGAACATTGTGTATTGCGGACTCCCGCTGACTGATATGATAGGGAAGCTCAATATCGAGGCAATCCATCTGCTGGCAAATATTTTGAACTATTAGCCCTCAGATCTGTTTGTGTAGGTATTCACTTTTCAACAGGGTATGAGTGGCGTTTCATGAGTTCGACTTCTTCTGGCATCTCTCCGCAACCTCGACGATTCGACCGTTTGATAGGGTATCTTCGCGGGTATCGCGGCTATCTCATTTTGGGCGGCGTGTCGGTGGTGCTGGCGAACGGTTTTCTGCTGGTCATCCCGTATATCGTCAAGATCATATTCGATCAACTTCAAGCCGGCGCTACCTCATCGCGGATTCTGAATCTGGCGCTGTTGATGATCGGCTTTTCAGTCGTAGCTGGTTTTTTCCGGTTTATGATGCGCCGTACAATTATCTGGATGTCGCGGCGACTGGAATATGATCTTAGGGCGGAATTAACCCGGCATCTATTCAAACTGTCTCCGTCGTTTTACGACACCACCCGCACCGGCGATCTGATGGCGCGGGCAACCAATGATTTGGAAGCGGTGCGGCAGATGATCGGGCCGGGGATCATGCAGATTTCCAATACGATTGTTACGGTTGTCATGGCGCTGTCGATGATGATTTATCTATCGCCCCGTCTGACTTTGTATGCCGTTGCTCCGTCGATTATTTTTCCGGTGATGGTGTACGTGTTGGGCAATCTCGTACACAAGAAATTCATCCGCATTCAGGAACACTTTTCACTTCTCACCGCCACCGCGCAGGAAAATTTGGCCGGTGTTCGAGTAGTCCGGGCGTATCGTCAGGAAGAGGCCGAGATCAAGCACTTTGGCGAGATGTCGCGCACCTATATGAAACTGAATCTCGGGATGGCGCGTCTGTACGGGACATTTTTCCCGCTGATCGCGCTGTTGGCGGCCGGACTCAATCTGATCGTGCTGTATTTCGGGGGACTTGATGTGCTCCATGGCGTTCTTTCGCTCGGAACAATGGTGGCGTTTTTCGCCTACCTGACACAACTCTACTGGCCGATGATGGCGATCGGCTGGGTCATGTCGCTGTATCAACGCGGGACGGCTTCACTCGATCGTATCAACAGCATTCTCAATACACCGCCGGCAATTCGGGATGAAATCGAGAAACCGTTTGCGGGAAAAATGCGCGGCGAAGTAGAATTACGGGACCTTCGATTTGCATACGACGGTAAACGAATCCTTGATGGGATAAATCTCAAGGTAGAAGCGGGTACAACAGTTGGCATTGTCGGATTGACCGGTTCTGGGAAAACCACGCTGGTCACACTGCTGGCCCGGACCTATCCGGTGGAACACGGGATGGTGTTTGTCGATGGTGTTGATATCAACGACTGGTCGGTCGCAGGGTTGCGGCAACAGATCGGATTTGTAACACAGGAACCGTTCCTGTTTTCCGACACGATGGCGGAGAATATCCGGTTTGGACGGAGCGATGCCTCAATGGAAGCAGTTATGCAATCCGCGGTAATGTCCGCGCTGGCGAAAGACATTGTTTCGTTTCCGGCAGGATACGATACAATGGTCGGCGAGCGGGGGATTACGCTTTCAGGAGGGCAGAAACAACGCACTGCAATCGCCCGCGCGCTTGCAATTGATCCGGCCATTCTGGTGCTCGATGACGCTACGTCGGCGGTAGACACCGAAACCGATCACGAAATAAACGAGGCGATCAAGCGCCGAGAACGGCGATGCACGACGTTTATCATTTCGCACCGGATGTCGTCAGTGAAAGACGCCGATCTGATAATCTTTCTTGAAAACGGAAAGATCGCTGAGCAGGGGACGCACGAAGCGCTTATGAAACTCGATGGCAACTATGCCGAGTTATATCGGTCACAGTTGTTAGCCGCCGAATTGGAGCAATTGTAGATGGCTGAGAGCGGCTTCCACGAAGAAGAAGCGCTCGGCAAAGCGTACGACGCGCGCCTGATGCGGCGTCTCTTGCGCTACCTGAAACCGTATAGAGGTTTCACCGCGCTTGCCATTATTCTTTTGCTGATTGGTTCAGCCACGCAGGTGGGGCTTCCGTGGCTGGTGCAGGTGGCGATCGACGAATATATCGGCAAGGGGAATGCGTCCGGTTTCACCTGGATAGTTTTTGCCTATCTGGGAGTGATGCTGGTTAGTTTTGGTTCGATGTACGGACAAACGTACATTACCATGTGGCTGGGGCAGAAGGTGCAATATGATATCCGCATGCAGGTATTTAGGCATCTACAAAAACTGCACCTGGGATACTACGACAAAAATCCGGTCGGGCGGATGCTCACTCGTGTCACCAACGATGTCAATGTGCTCGATGAATTATTTTCTTCAGGGGTGGTGGCGATTGTCGGCGATGTGTTCACGCTCTTGTTTATCGTCGGCATGCTCTTGTACTACAACTGGCAACTCGCGCTTATCACGTTCTTAGTTTTGCCGCTGTTGATGGTAGCGACTTTTGTTTTCAGAGCTAAAGTCCGTGATGTCTATCGCGAGGTGCGACTCAAAACGGCGCGGCTCAACGCCTATCTTCAGGAGCATCTGACTGGAATTCGAATTGTTCAGCTTTTCACGCAAGAAGCGCGGGCGTATGATAAGTTTGATAAAATAAATACTACTCTTCGCACTCAGCATTTTCGCTCGGTGTACTATTACGCCGTGTTCTTTCCGACAGTGGAATTGATCGGCGCGCTATCGGTCGGATTGCTTTTGTATTTCGGAGGTATAAAGATTGAAGAAGGAATTCTGACTTTTGGCGAGCTGGTCGCGTTTATGCAATTGGTGCAGAGGTTCTATCGCCCTATTCAGGACCTTTCCGAAAAATATAATATTCTGCAATCATCGATGGCGTCGTCAGAGCGGATTTTCCAACTGCTTGATACGCCGGAAGTAATGCCCGACCCGCCCAAATCAGCTGTTGTCAGCAATTTCTCAGGCCAAATCGATGTTGAACATCTCTGGTTCGCGTATCATGATCAAGACTGGGTTCTGAAAGATATTTCATTTTCCGTTAAACCGAGGGAGAAAGTAGCTCTGGTCGGGGCAACGGGTGCCGGTAAAAGTTCAATGGTCTCGCTGTTGTATCGGTTCTATGACTACCAAAAGGGATCAATCAAACTTGACGGCGTAGAGTTGCGGGATCTTCCCGTCGCTGACCTTCGGGCGCATCTGGGGTTGGTGTTGCAAGATGTGTTTTTGTTCAGCGGAGATTATGCCTCGAATGTTCGAATGAGAAATGATAACATCAGTGACGATCAGGTGCGGCAGGCGTTGACCCGGGTCGGGTATGATAGGTTTGTTGATCGGATGCCTAATGGCATCGCCACCACGATTCAGGAACGTGGCGCGACATTGTCGACCGGACAGAAACAACTTCTATCATTTGCGCGTGCGCTGGCGTACAACCCCGACGTTTTGATTCTGGATGAAGCCACCAGTTCGATAGATACTGAAACGGAACGCCTGATTCAGCAGGCGCTCGATGAATTGATGGCCGAGCGGACTTCTATTATCATTGCGCACAGACTATCGACAATCGAAAAGGCCGACAAGATAATAGTCCTGCATCATGGTGAAATCCGCGAGATGGGGAAACATCAGGAGTTACTGGATCAACGCGGCATCTATTACAAGCTCTATCAGTTGCAATACCGACGCCAGCAAGCCGGTTCGGTTTCAGCGACAGTAGCGGGGAGCGATCGGCAATGAGGGAATTGGTTCGAGGAGAGATTGCTTCGGTCACGTAGGGACCCTTCGACAAGCTCAGGGTGACGTGATACTCAATGACTAGGTACTGAACTCCACTGAAAGAGTTACTACGACCAAGAACATATATGCTTTCACGGAAGACAAAAATAGATTTACATGGCTTTGCCTGCCAGCTGGCACTGGACGCTGGTCGATTGCTCAAAGCGGGATTCAATCGCCGGATGGTCGTGACTTATAAGGGTCGAATCGATCCGGTAACAGAAGTCGATTTGAAATCCGAACGATTTATTGTAGGCCGAATCAATAAGTACTTTCCTGATCACGATATTATAACTGAAGAAAATACCGCAAGAAGGAAGCATGGTGCGGAGTTTCGGTGGATAATTGATCCCCTTGATGGAACAGTGAATTTCTCGCACGGCTTCCCTATCTACTGTGTGTCGATCGCGATGGAGTATCAGGGGAAAGTAGTCGCGGGTGCGGTGTGCGATCCGGAACGAAACGAACTGTTTCATGCAACGCTTGGTAGCGGGGCATTTATGAATAAGCGGAGTATCTCTGTTTCAACCGAGCGGTATTTGGAACGAGCGCTCGTGGCAACCGGATTTGCCTACGATATTGGAATAGCGAAGAGAAACAACCTAGGATATTTCGCGCGCATGGCCAAAAAAGCGCAGGGGCTTAGGCGGCCGGGTTCGGCGGCTATCGATATTTGTTGGCTTGCGGCAGGACGGTTGGATGGATTTTGGGAGCTCAAACTTCACCCCTGGGACACCGCCGCGGCCGAGCTAATCTTACGAGAAGCAGGCGGGAAAAGCTCTAGGATCAATGGTCGACCGTTTTCGATTTATGCTCCAGACCTGCTGGCTTCGAACGGCCTGTTGCACGGAGCAATGCACAAGGCCATAAACGGTGGAAAGAAGACGAAGAAAATTCGGTAGACGGGAACCACTTTTCGGTCGATATTAGAATATGAAACGTACGAATTCGAATAATTTAGGCAAAATGAATACTGACAAACCACAATTGATCGCCTCGACCTCCGGCATTCGCGGCGTAGTCGGCAACGGCCTCGATCCGATTCTCATCACCCGCTATGGGTGTGCTTTCGGAACATTACTTGGAAAAGGGAAAGTTGTAATCGGGCGCGACAGTCGACCATCGGGCGAGATGGTCAATATGGCCGTGATCGCTGGACTGATTTCAGTCGGCAACGATGTTATTGATATCGGCATCGTACCAACGCCAACAGTCGAAATAGCGGTAAAAGAACTCAAAGCCGTAGGCGGCATTTGTGTGACGGCCTCGCATAATCCAGCCCAATGGAACGCGTTAAAATTCTTCAATAAGACCGGCGAATTTATCACCGCAGATGAATACAAGATTTTAGACGGGCTGTATAACTCCCAGTCTTTTGCATTCGTTCCTGTAAAAGATCTCGGACAAGTTTCGTCACAGAGCGGCTGGGTTGACAAGCATGTTACCAAAACACTGGCGGTCAAAGCAGTTCGAAAAGATGCCATCAAGAAGCGTCGTTTTACAGTTGTCGTCGATGCGATCAACGGCGCCGGTTCGATAGCGTTGCCGCTACTGCTTGAAAAACTGAATGTGAAAGTATTCCGCATCAACTGCGAAGGTGACGGCAACTTTGTTCACGAGCCGGAACCTACGCCTAAGAATTTGTCTCAGCTTGCCCGCGAAGTAAAACGCCGCAAGGCCGATCTGGGCATGGCCTGCGACCCGGATGCCGATCGGCTGGCGTTGATCGATGAAACAGGGAAAGCCGTGAGTGAGGAACATACCCTGGCAGTCGCTGTGCAGGAGGTTCTTCGTTCGACCAAAGGGGCGACCGTTATCAATTTATCGACCTCAAAAACAACCGCCGATGTGGCGACAGCGATGGGATCGAAAGTATATTTATCGAAGGTCGGCGAATCAAATGTGGTTGCCTTACTGCGACAGAAAAAAGGTGTGATCGGTGGCGAAGGAAACGGGGGGGTGATTTACCCGTCATTCCACGCCGGGCGCGATTCGCTCATTGCCGCCGGACTGGTGTTGTCGGCTTTAAGTCGGGGGAAAACGACACTTTCGGAACTTGTAAAATCTTTTCCCCGATACTATAGTATAAAAGGCAAAGCGAATTTGCCTGCCGGTTTTGCGGCGCGTTTGGCATCGTTTGAATCGACAGTTGAATCGCTGATTGGTCCGGCAACGGTAGACCGCCAGGATGGCCTCCGGTTTGATTTCTCTTCGGGATGGCTTCAGATTCGAAGCTCCAACACCGAGCCGATTTTCCGGGTCATCGTGGAAAGCAATGAGGCGAAATTGACCGAGGATATTTACAACAAGACGCTAACATTTTTCCGGTAGATTCGGAGTATTGATATGTGCGGTATAGTAGGGTATGTAGGGAATCGAAACGCTCTCCCGATATTAATTAGCGGCCTTAAGCGGCTCGAGTATCGGGGCTACGATTCGGCAGGGCTGGCGCTCATGGGCGACGGCGGCCTGATCGTTTCGAAATCCGTGGGCAAAATAAAAATGCTCGAGGCGGCGATTGAAGGGAGAGACTTCAACTGCGTGCACGGCATCGCCCATACGCGGTGGGCCACTCACGGCGAGCCGAACGAAGTAAACGCGCATCCGCACACGGACGAAAACTGCGAAATCGCGCTGGTTCATAACGGCATCATCGAAAATTTCCGGACCCTTAAGGCATATCTTATCCGCAACGGATACACGATTCAGAGCGAAACCGACACAGAAATCCTCGTGCATTTGATTCACATGAACTACAACGGTGATCTGACCGAGGCAGTGCGCGCGGCTCTTACGCAGGTCGAGGGAACCTACGCTATTGCGGTTGTGTCGTGGCTTCATCCGCAAATGATTGTCGCGGCGCGCAAAGGTTCACCACTGGTGATTGGTCACGGCGACGGGGAAAACTTTATAGCGTCGGATGTGAGCGCTATGCTCGAGCACACCAATAGAGTTGTGTATCTCGAAGACGGCGAGATCGCCACTATCACCCCCCACGACTATTCGATCACGACCATCCAGAATGTCAAGATTTCACCACGACTCGAAGAAATTCATTGGTCCCTCGACATGATCGAAAAAGAGGGGTACGAGCATTTCATGCTCAAAGAGATTCATGAACAGCCGGCGTGTCTGCGCAACGCGATTCGCGGACGGCTGAATGTCGAAGAGGGGATGGCGCGTCTTGCGGGGCTAAACCTTCAGTATGAGGAACTCAGACGTATCAAGCGGGTGATCATCACCGCCTGCGGGACATCGTGGCATTCGGCGCTGATCGGCAAGTATATGATCGAAGAACTTGCGCGGATTCCCGTTGAAGTGGAGTACGCTTCCGAATTTCGATACCGCTCACCAATTATCGATGACACCACTTTACTATTTGCCGTTTCACAGTCTGGTGAAACCGCCGACACTCTGGCCGCAATGCGCGAGGCAAAGAAACTCGGATGCACGGTACTCGGGATAGTCAACGTGGTCGGCTCTACCATCGCGCGCGAATCCGACGGCGGCGTATACATTCACGCCGGCCCAGAAATCGGCGTCGCCTCGACCAAAGCTTTTACCTCGCAGGTGATGGTGCTCTCGCTGATAGCCAATCTGCTCGGTCGTATGCGGCAGGTATCGGTGTCGCAGGGGCACGAGATGATGGAAGCGATGGAGCGCATTCCCGGGCAGATCGAACGAATTCTGAAAATGGAACCGGCGATCAAAACAATTGCCGAATCGTACTATCGTGCCAATAATGCCCTCTATCTCGGACGAGGGATCAATTTCCCGGTCGCTCTCGAAGGAGCGTTGAAATTAAAAGAAATATCGTACATCCACGCCGAAGGGTATCCGGCGGCAGAAATGAAGCACGGCCCGATCGCCCTTATCGACGAAAATATGCCGGTAGTGGTTATCGCCCTCAAAGACGGCGTGTACGATAAAGTAATGTCGAACATCGCTGAAGTTCGCGCACGCAACGGCCGGGTCATAGCAATCGCCACCGAGGGTGACGAAGAAATCGCAGACCGGGTGGCGCATGTGATTTATATTCCACAGACAAACCGCCTGCTGACGCCGCTGTTGTCGGTCGTCCCGCTTCAGTTGCTCGCCTATCATATTGCTGTTCTTCGCGAATGCCCGGTGGATCAGCCGCGCAACTTAGCGAAATCAGTTACTGTAGAGTAGCGGATTTGTGAGTTCCGTCAGTTCCTTATATCGAGGGTGTCAGGTCGGGTCGCCCACCGGGCGACCGAGGACCTGACACAACGCATAACGAATTTTCCAATCAAAGTCATCGCGAGCCCCGTTTCGGAGCGTCGCGATCTCGCTTCGTCTCTTGATACACAAGCGAGATTGCGACGTCGTCCCATCCGGCAGTCGCCGGACAGGGACTCCTCGCAATGACTATATGGGACCTGCCCCGATGTTTTTTCACGCTTTTACAAATTGACGAACTAATTGTAAGCGGTTACGTTATACCTGAAAACGACGACGACGATTGTTCGGTGGGTGATACGAAAGAGAGTATATGAATTATCCATTTTGGGATGTCGGTATAGGATACGGGTACCTGATGGCGGCTATTGCCGTTCTTCACGTGTTCATCTCGCACTTCGCCATCGGCGGCGGGCTGTACCTCGTGGTGGTGGAAACGGGCGCACGAAAGCGCGGCGATCAGGAGACACTCGGATATCTCAAACGACTTTCCAAATTCTTCATTCTCACTTCACTGGTGATGGGAGCGATAACCGGCGTGGGAATATGGTTTGTTATCGGACTATTGAATCCTGCCGCGACCGAAGCGCTGATCCACAATTTTGTCTGGGCTTGGGCGACCGAATGGACATTTTTCGTAGTCGAAGTGGCTGCGGCCATTCTGTACTATTACGGCTGGGAACGGATGTCGGCAAAGAACCATTTGATTCTCGGTTGGCTGTACTTTGGAGCCGCTTGGCTTTCGCTGGTGGTAATCAACGGCATCATCGGATATATGCTCACACCCGGTGACTGGCTGGCAACCGGAAATTTCTGGGACGGCTTTTTCAACCCGACATATTATTCATCGCTTTGGTTTCGCACAGGCATCTGCATACTGTTAGCCGGACTGTATGCGCAATTGGTGGCCTCTGGATTTCCAAACGGAGAGATGAAAGCCCGCCTAAGCCGGATGAATACGCACTGGCTTGTGGCAGGACTTGTGATATTAGCGCCGACAGGTCTTTGGTACTGGCAGAGCATTCCACTGGAGATTCGCGACACGGCGCAAGTAGCTATGCCGAACGTGATGACGCATATTAGTCAGACAATTTGGTTTGCAGGAGTGATGCTCGTGTTGGCGGTGGTCGTTGGGTATCTGCTGGCAAAGCAACTCAATCGCGCGATGGCAATTGTCATGATGATTGCCGGGCTTTTATTCTTCGGCGCGTTTGAGTGGTCGCGGGAATCAATTCGCAAACCGTACGCAATCTACGGATACATGTACGGGAATGGCATCGATGTCGCTATGACCGAGCAGTTGAAATCAGATGGAATGCTGGCGCATATGGCTTTTCGCTCAGACAACGACGGCGCAGATCTCTTTCGGCGCGCCTGCCGCTCCTGCCATACGCTGACAGGCTACAAGGCGCTCAAACCAGTTTTTGACGGCACTGACCCGGCCTTCATTGCGGGGATGGTGAGATCAACTCACAAACTTCGCGGTAATATGCCGCCGTTTCTTGGAACTGAGAGCGAGGGGCAGGCAATTGCCGATCATCTTTACCAACAACTAGATCACCGTCCGGCAAGCCAGATTTACGGACTTGCCGGAGTGGAATTAGGAAAGAAAGTGTACGAGGTCAGGTGCGGCAAATGTCATGTCATCGGCGGGTTCAATGACAAATCAGAATCGATTGCTGGGATAAGCGATGATGATTACGCCACCCTGCGATCTTCAAGCGGCGAACTCGATGAGTTCATGCCGGCCTACACCGGCACCGGCGAAGATTGGAACGCGATGGTCCAATATCTTAAAACACTAACACCGGGAGGGAAATAACGATGCAGCTTCCCGATTACAACTTTCTTCCAGCCCCGCTCTGGTTGATCACATCGTTGCATCTGCTCACGTTGACACTACACTTCATCGCCATGAACTTTCTTGTGGGTGGAATCATCGCCGTGTTGTGGGGAAAATTCACTGACCGCTGGAATCATCCAGTTGTACAAAAATTCGTCAAATTGTTTCCGACCGCTTTGGCGGCGACCGTGTCGCTCGGTGTCGCGCCACTGTTGTTTGTTCAGCTTGTTTTTCATCGTCAGGTGTACGCCGCTTCGATTGTAAGCGCTTGGTTTTGGCTGGGAATTATCGGCGCGGTGATGATTGCGTATTATCTGTTATATGCGGCGGCATTCTCGCAGAAAAAGGCTACAGGTAACCGACCTGTCTATTTGTTTCTCGCGCTCATTGCGTTCATCTATGTGTCGGTAGTGCACAGTTCGATATTTTCGATGGCGGAACGGCCGGATTTAGTTGCCAAACTCTACGCGTCAAATCAGTCCGGGTTGGTGGTCAATCCAGATTTACATGGGTATCTCTATCGATGGCTCCACATGATGTTCGGCGCTATCACTGTCGGCGGGTTCTTCGTCGGCTGGCTGGGGAAAGATGACAAGTCGGCGTACGAAGTTGGACGAGTGTTCTTTCTCTGGGGAACAGTAGTAGCGGGGACATTCGGGACATTTTATCTGATCAGTCTGGGGCCATTGCTAAAGCCGTTTATGCGTACGCCGGGGATATGGGCGCTGACACTTGGCATTATTTTATCGGCAGGGTCGTTGCATTTCTTTTTCAAGAAAAAATTTGTCGGAGCGGCGGCGATGTTGTTTGTGTCGCTCTTTACGATGGTGGTCACCCGGCATTATGTGCGCCTGCTTAATCTGGGAGACAGCTTCGAGCCGGCATCGCTGACGGTTCGGCCGCAGTGGTCGATCTTTGTGATCTTCCTGATATTCTTCGTCATCGCAATCATACTGTTGTGGTATATGGTGAGGATGTTTTTTGAGAAGGGGGAGAAGTAGAGGGGTGGGTTCTTTGTCGCCTCAAGCGGAGTAGACTTCATCCTGAGCTTGCCTGACCTGCGCGAAGCGCGTTTCCGTGGGCGGCAGACGTCCCGTCTGCCCCATTCCAAGACGGGCAGGTAGGATACCTGCCGC